>Ga0209271_10000511_pt1 | contig 13209 bp, 9 predicted proteins | sample tdAd002_FD_187123 | JGI IMG/M metagenome (GOLD analysis project Ga0209271, IMG submission 187123) | Marine sediment microbial communities from the Atlantic coast under amendment with organic carbon and nitrate - tdAd00.2 (SPAdes)... | ecosystem: Environmental > Aquatic > Marine > Coastal >... | reverse complement strand
TCTTGTCAATAGCCTTGCTATTACCTGCGATTGGCGCCTTGATTTGGCCCATTTTCCCTGCGCAGCTGAATGACTCAGAATTAATCAGAGGCTCCCTAGGATTTCTTTTTTGAGCGTCGCTGTTGCGGATGCAGGCTGGCACCGAGTATATGTTCGCTGTTGGCTACCGCATGGTCACTGGAAGTGACGATGAATGGATCGGGTTGGCCTACGGTTGCGGAATCCTTGCCATCGTAACTCAATGAAGACAGGAAATGCCGCATGCATTCCAGGCGCGCGCGTTTCTTGTCGTCGGATTTAATAATCGTCCAGGGTGCGTCGGCGGTATCGGTATAAAAGAACATTGCCTCCTTGGCCTCGGTATAGTCGTCCCACTTGTCGATCGATGCCTGGTCGATTGGCGATAATTTCCATTGTTTGAGCGGATCACTTTTACGGGATTCAAATCGAGTGCGCTGTTCTTGCTGGGTTACCGAGAACCAGTACTTGAACAACAGGATGCCGGAGCGTACCAGCATGCGTTCGATTTCCGGACACTGACGCATGAATTCAAGATAAGCGGTCGGGTCGCAAAACCCCATGACGCGTTCAACGCCCGCGCGGTTGTACCAGGAGCGGTCAAGCAGGACTATTTCACCGGCCGAGGGCAGGTGATTGATGTAACGCTGGAAGTACCATTGTGTTTGTTCGGCTACCGTGGGTTTCTCCAGTGCCACGACTCTTGCGCCACGCGGATTGAGATGTTCCATGAAGCGTTTTATCGCGCCACCCTTACCGGCTGCATCCCTGCCTTCAAACAGAATCACAACCTTCTTGCCGGATTCTTTGACCCATTTCTGCACCTTGAGCAACTCGACCTGCAGTAAGGCCTTGTCTTTCTCGTACGCCGACTTTTTTATCCTGTCCTGGTAAGGATACATCCCGTTTTCGAATCTACGGATGACATCCATGCGTTCGAGCTCATGCTCGGCGATGCTGCTATCTTCCAGTGACGGGGTATCGAATTGAGTATTGTCGTCGGCGGACGGCGCAGTGGCCGCTGCGGTGTCATTGGTATCGGTCATGTCTGCAATCGGGTAATTTTGTTCGCAGGGATTATATCACCGCGCAAGCGATTAACCATGCATAGCGAATTTTCGGTTGACGCAGGTCAAGAATTTTTCGTTACGCTATACTGCCGGCATGGATAAAGACAGCGAAAAGTCAGTGCAGGCGGTGGCCGACCGATTACTTAAGCATCGGCAAAAAGTCTGTACCGCGGAATCTTGTACCGGCGGATTGATTGCCAAAACTTTTACTGATCTCGCGGGCAGCTCGGACTGGTTTGAGCGCGGTTTTGTAACCTATAGCAACGCGGCAAAAACCGACATGCTGGCCGTGCCGGCATCGCTGATCGAAGACTATGGGGCGGTCAGCGAGGCGGTGGCAACCGCGATGGCGAGTGGTGCGCTGCGCCACAGCAAGGCGGATTATTCGATCGCTGTCACCGGGGTTGCCGGTCCCGGAGGTGGTAGCGACGACAAGCCGGTGGGCACGGTCTGGATCGCGGTGGCCTCGGCTGAGCAAATGGTGGCCAGGCGTTATCAGTTCGATGGTGACCGACAGGCGGTGCGCGCGGCAACGCTGATAACTGCTATTGAGGAGCTACTCGATCTGGTCGAGTCATAGCGGACTGAACACCGGGTCCTAATCCTGGTTTGACCTCTGGATCGCAAGGCGCGTGAATATCGGCCCGATAATTTCAAATACGACGGTCGATGCGATAACGATCGGCAACATGATCTGGCGATACTCGGGAAAGCGGTTCGAAGCTACCAGCGCCATGCCGATTGCCACCCCGGCCTGAGGCAATAGCGCAACTCCCATCCACAGCTGGTTGTCCTGCCCGGACTGGCTCAGATAACCTCCTACCCAGGCGCCAAGGTATTTGCCGAGCGCCCGACACAGGATGTATACACCACCGATGACACCAATTGCGGCGAGCGCGCCTAGCTCCAGCGATGCGCCCGCGAGTACAAAAAATACGATCATGAACAATGACTCGATGCCTTCGATCGCATGAAACGGGTAGTCGTGATGGCGGGCCAGGTTAGCGATTACGGCGCCCATCATGATCGCTGCTATCAAGAAAGAAACCTCCAGCCAGAGGGCAACACCACCACATAGAAAAACAATACCCAGTGCCTCGCTGAGCATCGGCTTGCCCGCTTTGATGCGGCCGGTCAGGTAGGCAGCGGGTAGACCGATGGCAATGCCGAGTAACATGGCGCCGCCGAGTTCCCAGGCCACGAGTTCAGCAAATCCAGCATCGCCGGCGACGCCATTTAGCGATGTCACGATGGCCATGCCGATGCCAAACAGTAATAGTGCCCACACGTCGTCAAGTACGACGATCAACAGTAGCAACTCGCTAAATCTGTTTTTGATCTGCGACTCCTGCACCACGTCGAGAATTGCCGCCGGCGCCGTGGCCGCCGCAAAGCATCCTAGTAGTACAGCGATTTCGATGGTGACACCCATCGCTATCATGCCTAGACAGACTGCCAGTGCGGGCAACAACGCGGCGCAGATCGAAATCGAGAAGGATATTCCAGTGTGGCCTTTTAACGAGGACCCGGTTAGTTTGCCGCCTAACAGGAAGCCAACCATCAGCAGGGTTATTTCGGCGATCAGGTCGAACTGATTGACAAAAAATTGCGGAATCAGACCAAGCGAATCTTTGCCAATCATTGCACCAAATATCAGTAGCAGGGTTGCGCGAGGCAGCAGGCTGCGCTGTGCGACGGTTGACAATACCAGACCCGCCAGCAGGATGCCTCCAAGGGTCAACAGGAGCTGCGCCGATGTATCGATATGCGTTGAATCCATGAAATCAGCGGGCGGCGCTTAGCGCTCCATTCAGCCTGGTTTTCAAATTTATCTGCGTCTAGATCGAGTCGTGACTGATTCCGGTTAAGAAGCGATACAACTCCGCACACCGTCTTTACCGATAGCAATTTCAGCAGGCTTTTCTGTGCCTGCATCGGTGGCTAATTGACCAACCGGCGCGGCAACCCGAATGGTTGAAACCTTGTTCTGGGTAAAGAAATCAAAGCCCTCTTTACCCTGTACCTTGTTGTTACCGACCAGGGATTCCTTTATTCCGCCGAAAGGCATATAAGGATGTGGCGCACACACCCCCACGTTGATACCAACCATGCCGACATCGGCATCGGCGATAAATTTTTCGGCGTAATACATATTCTGTGTGAACAGGCAGGCGCCGTTGCCGGTCGGTTGTTTTTGAATCAGGTCCAGGGCGTCATCGAGATCATTGATTTTCATGATCGATAACACCGGCCCAAAAATTTCGGCCTGGGCGATTTCCATGCACGGAGTAACATCGGCAAAAATGGTCGGCCCAATGAAGTAACCGTCTTTGTTAGCGTCAGGCATTGTGGGATTACGTCCATCCAGCACCAGTTTTGCGCCGCCTTCAATACCGGTTTCGATTAAGCCTTCGATGCGTTGCCTGGCCTGGGCTGAAATAACCGGACCCATGAACACGTCTGGATCCATCGCATCGCCGACGCTGATTTTCTGCGCCGCCTCTATGACACGATCAATCACCTGGTCATAGAGCTCCGGTACGACGGCGATTATAGAACTAGCCAGGCAGCGCTGCCCCGCTGAACCATAACCGGACTGAATGATGTTGGTAATCAATAAATCGATCTGTGCATCTTCCAGCGCCACCAGGTAATTCTTGGCGCCACCCAGTAGCATGGTTTTCTTGGCGACCCTGCCGCAGGCTTCGGCAATGCTTTTCGCCGTGGGACTGGAACCAACCAGGCACACGCCTACCACTTCACGCATCTGGTACCAGGTTTCCGCCACTTCACGTTCACCGTGAACAATATTGACGACGCCTTTCGGCAGACCTGCATCGAGCATCAATTGCCCCATCGTCTGCATGAACAATGGTGATTCCATCGAGGGTTTATAGACAAAACTGTTGCCGGCCGCGATAGCAAATGGAATGAACCAGCCAAATACCAGCGCTGGAAAATTAAACGGCGCCACACCGCAGAAAACGCCCAGCGGCTGCCGGGTGACGCGGCCATTGATCCCGGGCGCGATGTGGGCCAGGGTTTCGCCCTGCAGTAACGATGGGGCGTTACAGGCCATCTCCATAATTTCGATGACTCGCTGAACCTCGCCACGCGCTTCGCTGACGTGCTTGGCCTGGTCGATCGCGATGGATTCGGCAAGCTTTTCCAGGTTGTCCTGCATGGCCTTATGGATCGCAAAAATATAACCGACACGTTTTCCTATCGGCACCTCGCGCCATTTTAAGTAAGCGGCATGCGAAGACTTGACCGCGGCCTCTACCGTAGCTGCGGATGACATGGGTACTGTGCCGATTTGCACCCCGGTAGACGGGTTGTAAAGTGCGACCGTTGCTTCATTGTCATCGGTCAGCCATTCGCCATCGATGAGATTTTTTATGCGTATTGAATCAGTCATGTTTGAACCTGTGCTCTGCACGTATTAGCTTTAAATTCAGCCGTTTCGATACTTTCGATGTGGGGCATAGCAGTATAAAGGCACATTTTTGCCGAGGCAATTGCAATATGGACTGCCATTTTGAAGCAGCGAACCTCCGACATTAACCAACAGGCGTCGCTGGTCAGGCTTTGCGTACTCGGCACAGGTGGGTCTTCAAATTCGCCTGTTGGGAAACGGGGTCGAGCCTGGTGCCGGTTAAATGATTGACGCTTGCCGCAGGGTGATAAGGCTGTTGTTCGTCCCAGCCGATGGGGATAAAAACACTGCTCGGGCGTATGCCGCGGTGAAGCCACGCGCGCAGCTTGATTTCCCCGTTCTCGGTCTTGACGATAACGCGATCTCCATCCTTGATGCTGAGTGTATTTGCCTTGTCGGGGTGGATCTGGCAGTACAGCTCGGGCCACATTTCCTGGGCTTGCCAGAAGTAGTGGGTCCAGGAGTGGAAATGGGGTGCTGGGGGCCTGCCGGTAACCAGCTCGGTATCGAATTCGGAGGCTTTGGTTGCCTTCTCATCGACGATTTTCCCACTACGTACCAGGGTGTCATCATCGAAGAAGGACGATACCTGTGCAGCTTCGTCATATTTGATATGCGGCATATCGATCAATTGTTCGGCTTCACTGTAAAACTCGGGCAATGCGGACAGCCCTAGCGCCTGGAACTTCGCCTCCAGTTCCTCGGTCCAGAATTCGAGCTTGCCGCTCGCTGTCGGGTAGCGCAGCTCCGGTTTTTGAGCCTGTGCCTCGGTGACGTATACCGGGTCGATTTCTCCGTCTTCACCGTCGAACCAGGGCACGCGAACGGTGCGATTGGGTAAGCTGGTCAGTCGCTCGGTGGTCGCGTGTCGAAGATCAGGCGTCGATGCGACCAGTAATTCATCCCAGAGTTTGCGCGGTTGTTTGTAATCCTCTTTCAATAGATCATCGAAGCCGAATTTTTTACCCAGCTCGATCCAGAACCAATGGTCGGATTTCGCTTCTCCGGGTGGATCGATGAGCTTATCGTTCCATACGATTCGGCGATCTTCGGCAAAACGTGTGGTGCCGCCTTTTTCGATGCCGCTGGCCATCGGCAGGACATAGTCTGCGTAGCGCGAGGTGGCATTCTTGAATAGCTCCAGGTGCACTACCAGGTCGAGCGACTCGACCGCTTCGCGAACCCTGGCCTGATCTGGCCAGTGCATCAGCGGGTTGTTGCTGGTTATCAAGGCCTTGATCGGGTAGGGGCTGCCGCTTTTCATCGCCTCGATCCAGGCGGAAGGGTTTTTACTGATCGCGGCCCGAGTTTCAGGCTTGCGCTGCTCGGGAATACCCGGTGACACCCAGCTCACTTCAGAGGAAACGTTTAAATAGCCGCCGCTACGACGCCCCCAGTTGCCGGTCATCGCCGCGATAAACATGTATACCCGGTTGGTCTGCGCCGAGTTGGTGTGCTGGTTGATGCCGCGGCTCAGAAAAATCATGCAGCCATCGGCCGCGGCAATGGTTTGTGCGAGATGCTCGATTTGACTGGTTTGCAAATCGGTCATCGCCGCCGCCCAGTCGAGGTCGTATTGCTTTTGCGATACAAAGTCCCTCCATTGTTGCCAGCCGGCGATCCATTGCTCGCAAAATTGCTGGTCAAACAAATTATGCTCGAACAGGTAATGAATGATACCGAGGCCCAATGCCATATCGGTGCCCGACCGAATCGGCAACCATTTATCCGCCTTGCTGGCGGTGGCGGTCAGGCGCGGGTCGACCACGATCATGGTGGCCTGGTTTTTGATACGCCAGTCATTGACCATGCCGAAATTGACCGGTCTGGTTTCAGCCTGGTTATCCCCGATGTAGACGTAGGCTTCGGCCTGACCGATATCTTCTTCGGTATAGACGTTGGGCATTATCCCGCTGCCCTGGGTCAGCTTCAGCGCCATGCTTCTGCCCAGGCTGCAATAGGGTTCGGTGGTGGCCACGTTGTTGGTGCCCCAGAGACCTGCAAACAACGGAATGATGCCAATGACGTTGAGTACACCGGTGCGCGAACCCGACTGGATGGCCAGTGCCTCGCTGCCGTGTTGATCACGTACCCGGGTCAGTTTTGCGGCAATTTCTGTGAGTGCCTGGTCCCAGCTGATGGCGATGAATTTATCGCTGCTGCGCTTGCCTACGCGTTTTAACGGCCGCAGCAGGCGGTGTGGATTGTTATACATCTGTAAAGTCATTTGCGATTTTGGGCAGACCCGCCCCTGAAACACCGGATCCTCGTCGTTGCCGTAAATGTTGACTACCTTGTTACCGCGCAAATGGTATTTGATCGGGCAGCCGTTAAAGCAAATATTGCAGCCGCCCGGGACGATGCGCTCGGGCTGCTTGCTCTGCTCGATTTTCTCTGATTTATTATACGAGCCGCGTGCCGCTTTTGCGGTTAGCTTATTCCTCACCTGGTGATCACGCATCAGTGCGGGGGTGGTTTCCTGCGATGTGCTGTTTGCTGGCTGGCCGTTATCGCGTAGCCGCCTGAGGTAAATGGTGGCCGGGTCCTGCAGGAAATGATCGGTCTGGAGAATCTCACGTTGCTCGTTGCTGGCATTTTCTAGCAGAGTTTCACGTTTGCCGAAACGTATTGCCCGTGTCGGGCAGACGAAAGCGCAGGCGGGGGTCAGATCCCGGGCGCGGCGATCGGCGCATAAATCGCATTTGACCGCGTGGTGTTTGTCGGCGTTGTAACCGATGGCACCGTAAGGGCAGGACAGTGCGCATTCACCGCAACCGGTACAGCGATCCTCGTTGATGGCAACCACCCCGGTGGCAGGGTCTTTTGAAATTGCTTTTGGATAAACAGGGCAGGCGCGCAGGCAGGCTGGCCGTTCACACTGCTGGCAGGTGACGGTGAGAAAATCCAGTCTCGGCAGAGTGGTCTGAGTTGCAGGTCGTTGTTGTTCGTCAAACCACATTACCCGGTTACGGTAGCTGTGCGGGCCGAGCACATTGGTTTGCTTGCAGGCTGCCTCGCAACTTTTGCAACCGGTGCAACGCTCGAGATCAATAGATAAGGCGAGTCGAGTTGATTGATCGGCCATGACTTGCATTTAACGCCCCCAGTCCGTTATATACCACCAGTCGATGGCTTCGCCTTGAGCGGCGTAACCCGCGAAAAACAGTATCACGACAATGTGAGAGAGCAATCCAATGTAGAACAACAGCCCGGCAATCATGTGAATGCGGCGCGACCACGAAAGCTTGAGACCGGCACCGCTGCGGGCGCCCACGAGGGCGGTTTCGCGGGCGGCAAGACGTTGGTATTTGAGGCTCGCTAGCGGTGCTCGTAGCCAGTGTTTCAAATTGGGTGAAAACAGCGCTTCGTCCTCAGTCGGGGCGAAAGCGGACAGCAGCCGGGTTTTTTCATCGATAATGCTCTGCAGCACGGATTTATCCAGGGATGGCGGCGAGGTGAACCCCTGCGCGGCGCTGCTACGTGCGAACAGCAGGCTGAAATCCCGGGAAAAAACAGCGCGCAACAAGCTGCCCTGCAAGATCAGGAAAGCCAGCAACAGCAAGACAAGTCCCGGCGGGGTAAACCAGTTCCCCGATGCAACGTGGATGAAAATCAGGCCGCCGCCGAGCAAACTTGAAATTACATGGGCGACAAACCAGCTGGGGGGGCTTGCACTCAAGCCCGATCTTTTCATCAGCGAAAAACATAATGGTGCCAACAGTAACGCGGTACCCAGAGCAGCCGAGAGTTGCCCTGAGGGCGAACCGGGTGCCGGTAAGTCTTTGCATAACAATACAATGGCGACCGCGATGACAAAGGCCGCCACCATCAATATGATGCTCAGGTTGGAAATATCCGGGCGGTATTTTTGTGCAGGGGATTTGGAATTCATTTTGTCTACAGCCTATCGATACATTGATTCGGGTTCAATATCAGGGCAGGATAAACAGTATTTTTTAGTGGCTCACGCTATGAGCTATAACCTCTCGCATAATGCCCGCCAGGTTTGCAGTCGAAGCGGTCAGAAATTCGGGTTAAATTGGGAAGTTCTCTTTATGTTCTCGTTCGACTGTGTGATAATCCAACAACTCAAATGCAGAGGTAGGTAGTAAATGGACGACAATAAACAAAAAGCGCTCGCGGCAGCACTGGGGCAAATCGAAAAGCAGTTTGGCAAAGGCTCGGTCATGCGGCTTGGCGATTCCGGAGTCGATATGACCATGGGGGTCGTATCGACCGGATCCCTGTCACTGGATGTTGCACTGGGTATCGGCGGGTTACCGCGTGGGCGTGTCGTCGAGATCTACGGTCCTGAATCTTCCGGCAAAACAACCCTGGCTCTGCAGGTAGTCGCCGAGGCCCAGAAAGCCGGTGGTTCAGCCGCATTTGTTGATGCAGAGCATGCGCTTGATCCAGGCTATGCCGGTAAGCTTGGTGTCGATATAGACGAATTGCTGGTATCGCAACCCGATACCGGTGAGCAGGCGCTCGAGATAACCGACATGCTGGTGCGTTCCGGCGCGGTAGATGTGGTGGTCGTCGATTCGGTTGCGGCATTGACGCCAAAAGCGGAAATCGAGGGCGATATGGGTGATTCGCATATGGGTTTGCAGGCACGCCTGATGTCGCAGGCGCTGCGCAAGCTGACCGGTAACATCAAACGCTCGAATACCATGGTTATTTTTATCAACCAGATCCGCATGAAGATAGGTGTCATGTTTGGTAACCCGGAAACAACTACCGGTGGCAACGCACTAAAGTTCTATGCCTCCGTGCGCCTCGACATTCGACGCATTGGGGCGATCAAGAGAGGCGATGAGGTGGTTGGCAATGAAACCCGCGTTAAAGTTGTCAAGAACAAGGTGGCGCCGCCATTCAAACAGTGTGAATTCGAAATTCTCTACGGTGAAGGTTCATCCCGCGAAGGTGAATTGATCGATCTCGGCGTCAAGAATGGGATGATTGAAAAAGCCGGGGCCTGGTACAGCTACAATGAGGAGCGTATCGGCCAGGGCAAAGATAATGTACGTACTTTCCTGAAGGAGCATCCGGAAATGGCTGCAGAAATAGATCAGCGTTTACGCGCGGTGTTATTACCTAAGAAAGACGATACCGTTGACCCGATTGACAGCGAAGCAACCGACTTTAACCCAGAAGTCGAACCCGAACTGGTGGAAATTTCCTAGCCTACCTCCCTCTCCACCTGATGTTGCAAGCTGGCATGTGCCCCTGGAGAATATCCCACTCCGGGGGCTTTTTTTATTATGCTTGAGAAAAAGGTGGAATCGAATATTCGAAACAAGGCGATGGACTTGCTCGCCCGCCGCGAACATTCCGAACAGGAGTTGCGTCAAAAACTGAAAACCCGTGAGTATGATGCCGATGCGATTGACGCGGTCCTGCAGGCATTGAAGGAAGACAGGCTGCAGTCCGACGAACGGTTTACCGAGTCTTACGTGAACCATCGTTTCAACGCGGGGGTCGGACCGCTCAAAATTCGCTACGAACTGCGCCAGAAAGGGGTTTCCGACGGACTGGTCGATGTGTTTCTCGAACCCTTATCCGATCAATGGGATGAACTCATGACGCGCCAACGCATCAGAAAATTCGGCGCACCGATTCCGGATGACTATGCCGAACGCATGAAACAGGCGCGTTTTTTACAAAATAGGGGTTTTTCTCCCGAGTCAGTCATGCGATTATTTCGTTAACGCTCTTACAATCAGGGAGTGCCCGAACGCCCGGATGATGCCGGGCGTCATTAGTTAATGGATATCCGATTGCACAAATGACGACTAGCGCAGAATTAAGGGAAAAGTTTCTCAGGTATTTCGAATCGCAGGGACATACCATCGTGCCGTCGAGCCCACTGGTGCCCGGCAACGATCCAACCTTGTTGTTTACCAATGCCGGCATGGTTCAGTTCAAGGATGTGTTTCTCGGTACCGACAAGCGTAGCTATAGCCGTGCCACTACTTCGCAGCGTTGCGTGCGCGCCGGTGGCAAGCATAACGACCTGGAAAATGTCGGCTATACCGCGCGACACCATACTTTTTTCGAAATGCTCGGCAACTTCAGTTTTGGTGAGTACTTCAAAAAAGAGGCTATCCACTATGCCTGGGACTTTCTGACCAATGTAGTCGGCCTGCCCGCGGAAAAACTCTGGGTCACCGTTTACGCGGATGACGATGAAGCTGCCGATATCTGGCTCAAGGATATTAAGGTGGATCCGGAAAAATTCACCCGCATTGGTACCTCGGATAATTTCTGGTCCATGGGTGATACCGGTCCCTGCGGTCCCTGTAGTGAAATTTTCTATGATCATGGTCCCGAAGTTGAAGGTGGTCCACCGGGTACAGCCGAAGAAGATGGCGATCGCTATATCGAAATCTGGAACCTGGTGTTCATGCAATACAACCGTGATGAGGCCGGTAACATGCTGCCCTTGCCCAAACCTTCGGTGGACACCGGCATGGGCCTGGAGCGCCTGGCGGCGATCCTGCAGCACGTACATAACAATTACGATATCGATTTGTTCCAGGCGCTGATCGCTGCCGCGGCCAGGCTAACCGGCACAAAGGATCTTGAAAATAAATCGCTGCGCGTCATTGCAGACCATATTCGCTCTTGCGCCTTTCTGGTGGTCGACGGGGTGCTACCCTCCAACGAGGGGCGCGGTTACGTGCTGCGCCGAATCATTCGCCGGGCCGCCCGGCACGGTCATCAGCTTGGTTGCAAGACACCGTTTTTCTACCGGCTCGTTGCAACGCTGGACCAGGAAATGGGCGATGCCTATCCCGAGTTGCGCAAGCATCGCGAGCATGTCGAACGTGTATTGCTAAAGGAAGAACAACGTTTTGCCGAAACCCTGGAACAGGGCATGCGTATCCTCGAATCCGCGATCAATAAGATGAAAGACGACACCATCGACGGCCAGACCGTGTTCAAGTTGTATGACACCTTCGGCTTCCCGGTTGACCTGACCGCTGACGTTGCCCGCGAAAGGGGCCTTAAGGTGGATCAGGATGGATTCGATGTCGAAATGGAAGAGCAACGCTCGCGCGCTCGTGCCTCCAGCCAGTTCAATGCCGTGAGTGACGCCTTCAAACTCGATGTCTATCCCGTAAGCGAGTTTCTCGGTTACGAAGTGCCGTCTGCCGAGGGCAAGCTGCTCGCAATTTTGCAAAACGATGCTGCCATCGATCAACTTGAAAATGGCGACCAGGCGATCGTCATCCTGGATCGTACGCCGTTTTACGCGGAATCGGGTGGTCAGGTCGGAGATATCGGCAGGATTGAAATCGGTGATGAAACAGTGTTTGAAGTGACCGATACGCAAAAACAGAACGACGTTTACCTGCACATTGGTTGTTTGCGTGGCGGTGAACTCAGCGTCGGCGATAAGGTAGATACCTGGATCGATGAAGACTACCGGCGTGCTGTCATGCTTAATCATTCGGCCACGCATTTAATGCATGCGGCGTTGCGGCAGGTGCTCGGCGAACATGTCCAGCAAAAAGGCTCGCTGGTCGATGCCGTTAAGTTGCGTTTCGATTTCTCGCATTACCAGCCGGTCGAGCCCGATCAAATCGCTGAAATCGAGACCCTGGTTAACAACCAGGTACGTGGCAATCTCGAGACCCGGGCCGAGGTAATGGATATGGACGCCGCGAAAAAATCCGGTGCAATTGCGTTGTTCGGTGAAAAGTACGGCGATGTCGTGCGCGTGCTTAAAATCGGCTCCGATTCGATCGAGCTCTGTGGCGGCACCCATGTACCGCGTGCCGGTGATATCGGGCTGTTCAAAATCGTGGTTGAAAGTGGTATTGCATCGGGCGTGCGCCGCATCGAGGCGGTGACCGGTGAGGCTGCGGTCAAACGTTTTATTGAAAGTGAAAACAAGCTCGATACCGCGGCGCAACGCCTCAAGGCGAACCGCGATAACCTGTTGCCGCGAATCGAGCAGTTACAGGCGAACAACCGTTCACTGGAAAAGGAAGTGGAAGCCCTGAAGTCGAAGCTTGCTTCGCAGACCGGGGGTGACCTGGCTGCCCAGGCACAGGAGGTCAAGGGCATCAAGGTGCTCGCGGCGAGCCTGGATGGCGCTAACGTGAAAACCCTGCGCGAAACGGTCGACCAGCTTAAAAACAAGCTCGGTGCCGCTGCCGTCGTACTCGCCAGTAGCGCAGACGGCAAAGTGTCGATTATCGCCGGGGTTACGCGGGCTGAATCCGAGCGCATTCGCGCGGGTGACCTGGCCAACCTGGTCGCTGAACAATGTGGCGGTCGCGGCGGCGGCCGACCTGACATGGCCCAGGCTGGCGGTGATCAGCCTGAAAACCTGGCTGCGGCACTCGAATCAGTATTGCCCTGGGTCGAAAGCAAGCTTTAGCAGCCAGTTGAATCAGCCTCGGCTTGCCAGTTATGGCGTTGAAAACGGTTTCACTGTCGCCCGAGTTTTCTAAAAGGCTTGACTCTCGAACCCGGCTTACCAGCCAATCAGATCAGCTTCGCTTAAAAATTGATAGATCAGAACTATGGCTAGGAGCAACAGCAGCTTGCGCAGAATAGCCTGGTAGGTATTCACCTGTATTCGTGGTTGTAATCGCTGGCCGAGCAATAGCGCAATAACCGCGGCTACTGCCAACGGCGCGGTTTCAAGCATTAATCTGGCACTCACCAGAC
>Ga0209271_10000510_pt1 | contig 13241 bp, 11 predicted proteins | sample tdAd002_FD_187123 | JGI IMG/M metagenome (GOLD analysis project Ga0209271, IMG submission 187123) | Marine sediment microbial communities from the Atlantic coast under amendment with organic carbon and nitrate - tdAd00.2 (SPAdes)... | ecosystem: Environmental > Aquatic > Marine > Coastal >... | reverse complement strand
TGGAAACTGTTTGACCCGCCTGCCACGTAAGGCACGAGCGGGCAGGGTGGATTATGGATCGTTATGAAAGAACCATAAGCGATTTGATTTAAAGATGAAACATCCTCTTAAAACAAAAACCTTTATTAATAGCCCGGGCGGGTTCTTTTATTACGAGCCGTTATCCACGAGTTTTTTCAGTAAAAAATTTAATTATACCTGAAGCGGTAATATTTTCAAAAAGCTAAAGTGTTGCGAAATCTAAAATCGAGTGATTATGACAAGATTACGCCTTAATAAAAAGAAGATCGCCTTTTTACTCTTCCTTAGCTGTGGCGTCTTTTCCGGGATTATGGCCGGTGTATTTATAGCCCTTACCCATGATCTTCCCCAGATCCGCAGTCTTGAAACATTTATACCGTCTTCTGTTACACGAATTTACTCATCGAACAAAGTGCTCCTTACAGAACTTTATTTAGAAAAAAGGGATCCTGTTCCACTCAAAGCCATACCCTTTTATCTTAAGAAAGCACTGATTGCCACTGAAGACAGAAAATTTTATCAACACAGCGGGGTCGACCTGAAAGGAGTCCTCAGGGCGATCATAAGTAATATCCGGGCCGGAGAATATGTTGAAGGGGCCAGTACCATCACTCAGCAGCTTGCCAAGACTCTCTTTCTAACGCCACGGAAAACTTTATTACGTAAGATCAAGGAGGCGTTCCTGGCCTTTCAACTTGAGCGACGTTACACAAAAGATGAAATTCTGGAGCTGTACCTTAACCAGGTATATTTCGGAAGTGGCGCCTACGGCGTAGAATCGGCCGCCGTAATATTTTTCGGTAAACGAGCAAAAGACCTGGAACTGGCCGAATGCGCCCTGATTGCAGCCCTTCTCAAGGCACCTTCACGATACTCCCCTCTGGTCGACAGCGACCTTGCAATAAAACGCAGAAATATTGTCTTAAAACAGATGAAAGATACGAGTATTATATCTGAAACAACCTTTAAAAAAGCAAAAAAAGAACAGCTTTATCTTGGGAAACAAAACAACAATCCGGTTAAAGCACCATACTTTGTAGACTATGTCAAAAAAGTTCTTGAAGAGACTTTAGGTTCATCAAGACTCTATAAAGGAGGGCTGACCGTTTATACGACGCTCGATTTTAAGCTGCAAAAAGCTGCAGAACTTGCAGTGGCAAACGGGCTTTTGGCCCTAGAAAACAGGATGAAGCAGCAGAAAATAAAAGACCAGGCTCCTGAATGTGCCCTGGTCTCCGTGGATGTACAATCTGGTGGAATTCTTGCCATGATAGGCGGTAAGGATTTTTTCAAAACCCCCTTCAACAGGGCAACCAACGCCAGAAGACAGCCCGGATCCGCATTTAAGCCGATCGTTTATGCCTACGCCATTGAACATGGTTTTCCCCAGAACAAAATCATTCTCGATGCACCGGTATCCTTCAAAGTTCCAAACCGGCAAAATGATTGGAAGCCAAAAAACTTTTCAGGAGATTACAAGGGCGAAATGACCATCAGAATGGCGTTAACATTTTCGGAAAACATACCTGCGGTCAGATTAATCGAGATGCTGGGGCCTTCTTCGGTGGCTAGGTTTGGGCACACTCTCGGCATCGAATCGACCCTCTTTCCATATCTTTCCCTTGCCCTCGGCACATCAGAGGTAAAGCTTATAAATTTAACGGCCGCCTATGCGGTTTTCCCCAACAAAGGAGAACTGATCAAACCTTACGGCGTTATGGAAGTTGTTGATCAAAGCGGTCGGCTTGTATGGCGTGTAAAACCCCAAAAAAAAGTGGTCATGTCACGGGCAGGCGCAGCCATTGTGACAGATATGCTCAAAGGTGTAATCCAGGAAGGCACGGGGAGAAAAGCACGTATAATTAACCGCCCCATTGCAGGGAAAACAGGTACCACCAATGAATTTAAAGATGCTCTTTTTGTTGGTTTTTCACCATCAATTGCAACCGGGGTATGGGTAGGACAAGATGTATTTATCACAATCGGGAAACGGGAAACCGGGGCCAGAGCAGCGCTCCCCATATGGATTGAATTCATGACCAAAGCACTTGATAGAAAGCCTTTTCAATACTTTGACATTCCGGATGATCTGGTAAAAGTACGCATGGATCCGTTAACCGGCTTCCTTGCATCTGATGATTCACCACGGGCGGTTTCAGCCCTTTTCAAAAAAGGGACAGAACCAAGATGATTTCGCTAAAATGTGATCCGATTATTGACTTTAGGTGAAGCATAAAATAAAAAGGACATCGGAGAAATAAGGACTATCATGATTCGAAAAGCCACGATCAAAGATGTAAAAATTATTCACGAGCTTCTTCAAAAATACGGTCGCAAGGGAGAACTTCTTCCACGTCCTTTAAGTGTCTTATACGACCATGTGAGGGATTTCTTGGTTTATGTGGATCAAAGGGATGGCGGTGTTATCGGCTGTTGTGCATTACAGTTCTGCTGGGATGATCTTGCTGAAATACGATCTCTGGCTGTACATCCTGACCATTTGAGAAAAAAAATAGGATCAAAGCTTGTAGAAGCAGTACTTTCCGAGGCAAAATCATTCAGGGTAAAAAAAGTATTTGCACTCACTTACCGCATGGAATTTTTTGAAAAATTCGGTTTCATGCAAATAGACAGGTCAGAGCTCCCCCTGAAAATATGGGCTGATTGCATCATGTGTGTAAAATTTCCGGACTGCGACGAAACAGCAATGATGAAAGAAATGGACTAATCCGGGTTAGGTATAGATAAGATTTATTGAAATCGGATGATACTTCCACACACCCGGTTTTGGAATAATATGTTGCCCGCCCACGCTTAGCCAGTTCAAATCCGGCTTGATTTCCCTCAGTTTGCCGTCATCGGGCATCCTGGCATGGTTTGTGTAGGAATAAGTTGCCTGGAAGACACAGAGACAGTCCTTTTTTTGGCGGGTCACCACATAATTTTTCTTGAACGTCCGGGGCGCAATATTATTTGCCTCTGCAATCTGGTCCATTTCACTATTTTTAAACTTCATCAGAAGCAATTTTGAAACACCCCTTTCAGAAATCCGTATCAACGCCCTTGATTCGCTGCTTCCGGCATAAACCGTAGAAACACACGGGATCCTTTTTAAATACTGGGCCGCAACAATAGCAGCCGTCCTTCTTCCGCCAACATCGTCAGGAAGACAATAATACTCGAAGAACTTTTTCTGGACATCTTCGGCGTATTTATCTCCTTTTTCATATAAATCCTTCGATATATAGCGAAGACTACGGGCCAGGTCTTCAGCTGCATCTGCTATCGGCCAGTCGATACGTACATGAAAATGTGAAAGGCTGAATCTATCTTTGGCCTTGCTGGCCGGATCCCTTTGAATAAGGAGTGCATAATCCACTGGAAGTAATGCCTTTAACAAATCATGGAAATGGGCCGACTCGAGACATTTCTGCTTTCTGTCAAATTTACTTGATAGCGGGAGGGTCTCATAACGGAGAAGATTAACTTTGGTAGTTTTGTTCCTTTCAAAGAACCGGATATGTTTTTTGTGAGCTGATGCAATCGTGTCTTCCATAAAAATCACTAAAAAAGAGTTCTGGTATTCATGTTCCACAGCAGGGATACGCGCACGTGGCTTCAACTCACGTTTTTCTACAAAAGGGTAATCGATTTTTTTACAATGAAACTTATTATATGAATCTATCAGCGCATACTTTAGCATGTGTTGATCCAGCTCATCCCGCAAAAGCTCATAATAAGAACGCCTTAATCTGTTTGCCTGGCTAAGCTCTTCCCTGACACTCCAGAATGCCAATCCTGCCCCCTAACAACCCGCCTCAGGCAGACTTCTCTGCCCTAATCGAGTCAAAACTTGATTAGGCTTTATCAATTATTAATTAACAGGCAACTCCCAATTGTGCATTATCGCCCAATTGGAGTGTTAGTACAAACTGCCTCTATTAATAGCACTATTCTAGACTATCGTCAACGACAAACGAGCTTTATTTTCGGTTAAACTTCTCAAGCCATTGATATAAATCTTCCCGATACCTGTACGCAAAAAAGATGAGCACAAGGCATAAACCTAATATAACGGCAAACCACCCGTATCTCTGTTCAAAAAGATACGATCCCTGAAGGCTGAGCATCAATGTCCCCGGTATTCGTCCTATGGCAACAAGTATAATGAAGATCTTTAAAGGTATGGCGCTTAATCCGAGAAGTAAACACAGATAGTCTTTAGGAAAGCCGGGGAAAACAAATAAAATAAACAGAACAATGACGCCCTGGCGTTTAACAATATTATCAATCCGCTCCAATTGAGCAGGCGGAATTAGTTTTCTTACGTATCTCTTCCCCAAAAAACGACCGATTGTGAAATTGATCAACGATCCTACTGTTAGACCGATACTCGAATATAAAAATCCCTTTGCCGTCCCGAACAAATATCCTCCGATAAAACCCGTGGCCTCACCGGGAAAAGGAGCCAACAGCACTTGAAGAGTCTGAATGATGATAAAAACAACAGGTGCGCCAGTACCAAAGGAGGTGACAAAAGACTTAATCTGATCTCTATCCGTAAAAAGATCATATAAAGAGATGATCTTTTCCAACAAAGGCACGCGGTACAGATACCCCAAGAAAACAAAGCCGAACACAACTACAACAGTAATTATTCTTTGAATTTTTTTATTTGAAAGTTTTGTTTTTTTTGCCAAAGTAATAATTACCGTGGGTCATTGGTCACTCGTCACTGGTCATTAGCTTGCCCTGCCTGCCCCGTAGGTCCGGCAGATCGTACTGGGGTGAAATTCACATAGTGACAGAGCAGTGAATTTCACTGGGGTCATTCGTCCCCGAACCCTTAACATTGAACTCTGAACTCCGAACCCTGTTCAATCAACAATCTATATGTCCAGTGCAGCCACGGCAGGCAATGTCTTACCTTCCAGGAGGGATAGAAAGGCTCCGCCGCCTGTTGAAATATATGTTATCTTGTCGGTAGCACCGCTTTTGTGAATAGCGACATCCGTATCACCGCCGCCAACAATAGAAAGTGCATAAGAATCGGCAACACTATGAACCATGGCAATTGTCCCCCGGCTGAATGCATCCATTTCAAATACGCCAAGGGGACCGTTCCAGATAATTGTTTTGGCATCATATAGAGCTTCCGAATAAAGTAAAGATGTTGCAGGGCCGATATCCAGGGCCATCCATCCCCGAGGTATCTCCTGGATCGGAACGATTTTAATTGTGGCTTTGGCATCGAAATGACTTGCCGCGACCGCATCCACCGGAAGGTAGAACTTAATACCCTTTTCGGCCGCCCTTTTCATTATAGATGTAGCCATTTCAACAAGATTCATTTCTACCATCGATTTTTCCATATTGCAGCCGGTACTTTTCAGGAAAGTGTTTGCCATGGCTCCTCCGATAATGAACTTGTCAACATGGTGCAACATATTCTTCAACGCCTCTATTTTGTCCGACACCTTTGCCCCTCCCACAATCGCAACCAGGGGACGCATTGGATCATCCATTGCCCGTTTAAAATAGTCCAGTTCATTCTGAAGCAAAAAACCGGCTACAGATACCGGGGCATATTTTGTAATGGCTACTACCGATGCATTGGTCCGGTGAGATACTGCAAAAGCATCATTAACATAAACATCACAAAGCTCGGCCAGCGCCTTTGCAAATGCATCATCATTTTTCTGCTCCTCGGGATGGAATCTTAAATTTTCGAGGAGCAGGACATTGCCTGCTTCCATTTTATTTATAAGCCCCTTAATATCAGAACCTATACAACCTTTTGCCATTACAACTTCTTTTCTAAGGAATCTGCCCAAGCGCTTGGCTACGGGAGAAAGGCTTAATTCAGGCACGGCCTTTCCTTTTGGCCTGCCCAGGTGTGAAGCGATGATCAGTTTGGCGTTATGGTCCAGTGCATACTCCAGTGTCGGTAAAACAGCACGAATCCGGGAATCATCGGTGATATTCTGGTATTCATCCAGCGGAACGTTAAAATCTACCCTGAACAAAACCCTTTTGCCTGAAAAATCTATATCTTTAATGGTTTTCATGATTTCCCTCTTTAATGCCGCCCTTTTATTTTCTCTTTTAGCTTACGCTGAATGGCTTTCTTTTGGGACCATCTTTCCAAAAAGTCCATAATACCGGATTCATAGGCTCTATCGACGAATTCTTCTCGAACCTTAAGTCCTCCGGCGCCTTCCATGGCTGATCTCAAACACTCTGTTTTGTGAGAACACGAAAGACAAGTCTCCGGCGTGTTTCTTAAGCCATCCTCGCCTTTTGGAAAAACATTTTCGAGTTCGCCAAAACAGGCGGGAAATTTCGCATCTTCATCTTTTTTGGCCATTGTCTTGTCGGTTATAATTTATTTTGCATATCAAATTCGCGGTTCATCTTTGCAATATAACCTTGATCCGCAAAACTGAAGTACCGGTTATCCCCTATGATCAAATGTTCGTGAACCGTTATACCCATTACTCTGCATGCAAAAATTAGCCGGCGTGTTATGGAGATATCTTCCGGAGAAGGCTTCGGATCGCCTGAAGGATGGTTGTGGGCAAAAATCAGAGCTGCTGCTTGATGATTAAGGGCCGCAATGATTACTTCCCTCGGGTAAACCGAACTTGCTGCCAGAGTACCCTCAAAGAGAGTCTCTGTCGTTATAACCCTGTTCTTTGCGTCAAGAAATAAAACGTTGAAACATTCTCGACTCTTATCTCTTATGCCGTGGTAAAGATAATCGAACAGTTCCTGGGAGTTGTTCAAGGGGTCTTTATGTATCAGCCGTTTTTTAAGATAACGATCCGCAACCGCTTTTATCAGCTTGATCCCCAGTAGATTTTTGGGGCCGATTCCAGGCACCTCACAAAGCGCCGCAGGGGAAGCCTCAAGCACCCCCTGCAATGTTTTAAATCGCTTCAGGGAGTTCTTGGCAGCATCCTTACAGTCTTTGCGAGGGGTAGCAAGAGTCAGTAGCAGTTCTATTACTTCATAGTCATGGAATCCGGACAGGCCTGAGACAAGAAACTTTTCCCTTAGCCTCTTCCTGTGACCTTTTCCCTTATGCGGTCCGGCACGTTCGATAGTTTTATGCATTTTAGAAACTCTTTTGGTTATGAATCGACGTCTTTTACACAAGCAAAATCATGTATGGAAAAACTAACCCGGACTACCATATAACCGATTTACTTTTCATCAAGCTCGTTTTTAAGGTTACGGGTCATGAGTCTGTATGCTGCCTCTTTGGGTGAAACGTCGTCATAAAGAATATGGTATACTTCGTGGGAAATAGGCATTTCAACACTAAGCCTGCGTGAAAGGTTATAAACCGACTTGGCTGTTTTGACGCCCTCTGCCACCATTCGCATTTCAGACAGGATCTCTTTTACCTTCATGCCCTCCCCTATCTTTTTCCCCACAGTGTGGTTCCTGCTGATATCCCCGGTACAGGTAAGCACCAGGTCACCGACACCTGCGATCCCGGCAAAAGTGCGCGGGTTGGCTCCGAGCTTTAAACCGAGTCGACGAATCTCTGTCAGTCCTCTGGTGATCAAAGCCGCCCTTGTATTTAATCCAAGTCTAAGACCATCTATTATTCCGGTGGCTATGGCAATAACATTCTTGACAGCGCCTCCCAGTTCAAGACCTATCATGTCATTGTTAGTATAGACCCTGAAATACGGTGCTGCAAATATATGTTGAACAAAGCCAGCCACTTTCTGGTCTTCTGATGCCACGGCGATAACCGTAGGAAATTTTTTGGCTACTTCCTGCGCAAAACTCGGACCCGAAAGGACTGCAAAAGAGCTTTCCGGAATTTCAGGAAGGGTCTCTTTTAACACGCCGGACATGGTCAAGTGAGTTTTGTTCTCGATCCCTTTGGAGGCCGAAACTATGATCGTACTCGGGGAAACATGCCCGCGAATTTGTTGAACCGTCTCCCTCATAACATGGGACGGAACAACAATCAGGACTATATCTTTTTTTGAAACAACTTCGGAGATATCGTTGGAAGGGAATATGTTGGCTGAAAGAGGAAACCCCGGAAGAAAAACCTTGTTTTCTCTGTATGCTTGGATCTGCTCTTTTACTTCCTTTTCAAATACCCATAAGTCTATTTTATAACCTTTTAAACCCAGAAGATCGGCAAGTGCTGTACCCCAGCTTCCAGCACCCACAACACCAATCTTTACGGCACCTACATCTATCCGATTATTCACTGGCTAGTCACCTTAACTATAAATGATCTTCCTTTTCTGCGAGTCTTACAACACCGGCAACCTTTTCTTCGGGTGACAGCCCGATAAGCGTTACGCCCTGGGTGTTACGGCTGATGACAGATATTCCACCGACAGACATGCGTATCAGCTTCCCTGAATCGGCCATTAGCATCAAATCGTCGTCCTCATCAACCAGAAGTATTCCCACGACTTGTCCGTTTCGCTCACTTGTCTTAATAGTAATTACACCTTTACCCCCGCGTCTCTGGAGAGGATACTCATCAATCGAGGTTCTTTTCCCGTATCCGTTTTCCGTTGCCGTAAACAGCGTCTGGCCGTGACTTAGAACCTCCATGCCAACAATTCGATCCCCTTGCGCAAGCCTCAACCCGCGAACGCCTCTTGCGACGCGGCCGGTCGGTCGAACATCAGACTCGTGAAAACGTATTGATTTACCCACGGCAGAACCTAAAAAGACATTCTGAGTCCCATCTGTAATCCTTGCTGTAATCAATTCGTCACCTGGGACCAGGTCTAAAGCGATAATACCGCCTAATCTGGGCCTGGAAAACGCCATAAGATCAGTCTTTTTAACAAAACTGTTTCTGGTTGCCATAATTACGTAATAACCCGGCTCAAATTCTGGAACAGCAAGCACGGTTGTAAGTTTTTCATCTTTTAGCAGGTTGAGAAGGTTAACAACAGCTTTCCCTCGGCTTATGCGGCCGGCCTGGGGGATGTCGTACACCTTACACCAGTAAACCCTTCCCTGATTTGTGAAAAACAGGAAAGTGTGGTGGGTGGAAGCCACAAAGAGGTCGGAAATAAAATCATCATCTTTAACTCCCATGGCTGTCTTTCCTTTCCCGCCGCGCAGCTGTTTCCGGTAAAGGGTAATCGGATTCCGTTTAATATAACCGCTTTTAGAAACGGTAACGACCATGTCCTCTTCAACTATCATATCCTCAATGGTTATCTCTTTTGTAGATTCAACGATCTCAGTCCGGCGCTGGTCTCCGAACTCCTGTTCTATTTCTGTAAGCTCTTCCTTGATAATACTTTTTACAAGGCGCTCACTGCCGAGAATCTCTTCATACCAGGCGATATCTTTGAGAATGTTTTTATATTCCTCCAGAATTTTTTCCTGCTCCAAACCGGTAAGCCTCTGAAGACGCATATCGAGTATGGCCTGAGCCTGGATCACAGTCAGGTCGTATATCCGAATCAGACCCTTTTTTGCCTCGTCTGGAGATTTTGATTCCCGAATCAGGAATACGACATCATCAAGATTTTCAAGGGCGATTTTTAAGCCTTCCAGGATATGGGCCCGTGCTTCAGCTTTTTTCAGGTCATATCGTGTCCGCCTTATAATGATCTCCCTGCGGTGAAGTATGAAATATTCAAGAATCTCCTTCAAAGAAAGTAGTTGAGGCTGGTTGTTCACTATGGCAAGAAAGATGATTCCGAAGCTGTTCTCCATCTGTGTATGTTTGAAAAGCTGATTTATAACCACACCCGCAATCTGATCTTTTTTAAGCCCCACCGCGATCCTCATTCCTTCCCGGTCTGATTCATCCCTTACATATCGTATCCCTTGAATCTGCTTTTTTCTTATCAGGTCGGCAATTTTTTCGATTAGTTTTGACTTGTTAACCTGATAGGGAAGCTCAGTGACAACGATAGTCTCTCTTCCGGTCCTTTTGTCTTTCTCGATCACAGCCCTTGCCCGTATCCTGATTATGCCCCGGCCGGTTTCATATGCGGTATGAATCCCTGTAGTGCCGTAAATAATACCGGCTGTGGGAAAGTCAGGCCCTGGAATATACTGCATAAGATCCTGCCATGTCAGGTCGGGATTGTCGATAATTGCCTTTGTGGCTTCAATTATTTCCGAAAGATTGTGGGGCGGAATGTTGGTCGCCATACCAACGGCGATACCAGTAGAACCGTTGATCAAAAGGTTGGGTACTTTGGCCGGAAGCACAGAAGGCTCTGTCATAGAATCATCATAATTAGATACAAATTCAACCGTTTCCTTGTCTAAATCCTCCAGCATCTTATGGGCCAGACGCATCATTCTGATCTCGGTATACCGCATTGCAGCCGGAGGATCACCATCCACAGAACCGAAATTGCCCTGGCCGTCTACAAGGGGATGCCTTAATGAAAAGTCCTGGGCCATCCGCACAATAGTGTCATAAACCGCGGTGTCGCCATGGGGATGATATTTACCGATAACATCCCCGACTATACGAGCGGATTTTTTATATGCTTTGTTCCAATCGTTTTTCAGCTCCCGCATTGCAAATAGTATGCGTCGGTGCACCGGTTTCAGTCCATCGCGTACTTCAGGAAGTGCACGTCCGATTATCACACTCATGGCATAATCGAGATACGACTTTTTCATCTCGCTCTCGATACTGACCTGTTTCAACTTTTCCGTATTCAACATATTCAATACCCGGTTTCAATTATTAGACTGCGAGACCTTTGAAAAAATGTCCCCTTTTGTTCAATCACAGGCAGGATCAACCAGTTCCTGGTAACTGGCATAATAAATATCGGTTAATGTTATAAAAGCGGTCGCAACCAGGGGACCGTAGATAATGCCCAGGATCCCGAATAGCTTTAATCCTCCGATGATGGAAAAAAACACAAGCAGCGTATGCATTTTAACGCGTTGCCCCACCAGTTTGGGTTTTAATAGGTATTCGATCCCGCCTGAAAGGATGATGTAAAAAACGACAAAAAATATCCCTGCCGCAATTCGCCCTTTTAATATCAGATAAATAGCCGCCGGAATCAATACAACACCTATACCTATAATGGGAAGAAAAGCGAGAAGACCCATTATGACACCCCATAAAAACGGCGACTTTAAACCAAACAGCGAAAAGACAATACCGCCGGCTGTACCCTGAATCAGACCACCTAATCCATTGCCGATAAGAATGGCGCCGGCCATATCCTTAAATTTTTTGATCAGTTTTTCATCCTGTTCACTGGGCAGCGGGGAAAGGTCGATGATAAATGAGACGAGCCTGTCACCGTCAATTAAAAGATAGTAGATAACAAGGAGCATAAAAAAGAAGTCTATAAAAAATTTGAATACATTTGAGGCAATAGATTGGGCCTGTTGATATAAAAAAAAGCCAACGACTTTACCCAGCTCAGATACCCCATTATTGAGTTGTTCAACTGTAATCTCTATATTAAAATTTGATAGGATTAGGTTTGCTTTTTCTAAAATCCTACTACTTTCAAGAATAGTTTTGATCTGGTCGCTGAATACAGCACCCTTTCCCATAAGATACAGGCCATGAGCCTCTTTCGCCAGGATGCCCACAAAAAAGACCGTCGGGATAAAAAGGATTAAAAATACTAAAAAGCAGGTTAAAAGCGATGCAAAAAGAGAATTGATTTTTCGGTTTAAGAAACTGTAAACAGGTTTGAAAATGCCGGTCACGACAGCGGCAAGAATAATAACAGATATAAAGGGCCATATAAGCCAGCCCAACAAGAAAGCTGAAACCATAAAAAGGGCTAAAAAAAACCACAAAATAATGTTACGGGAAGTTCTATCTCTCATAGGACCTCCAATTCAAAAACAACAACTTGTGAGCATAGGGTATAATTGTTATCGCCGCCGGAATCGAGGCTCCCCTCAACGGGTCATGGGGGCAAAAAGATCCACGGCATTCTCTTTCCCGTTCAGGAAATGTGAATGTCGTAGCTATAATCGAGAAAAGTATCGTGCAAATTTGGATAACAGACGTCTTTACTTGCAGGCAAATCCTCCCGCCACTAACAAAAGAAGAGTTTCAAACACGAAAACAGGAACATAGTCCCCGAAAAAAGCGTAAACAATACCGCCGCCGATTATGGCCGGCACTGCAAAAACTACCAAAGTGCCCAATCTTCTGCTGATGTTCATCCGCGCAAATCTCCTGTAAGCTTATAAATAGTTTCTCGAAACGCCTTTCACTCCCGATAAAAATGAGATTCAAAAGACAACAGCTTGATAATATTAGATTTTTCTTTTAATAGAGTCCGCCGTCGGACATTGCATAAAATCACGAAGCAATTTTATACTTTGTAACAATAACAGATAATCAAGTAAAGGAAAAACAGACAAACCGGTTTTATTTTTAGTATAGTCATAAAGGTTTGACTATCATTGGTTTTTTGAATAACATACAAAGAATTTCATGGTCAATGGAGACGAGACCTTTGTAAAATGTGCCTGATTTTATTCTCATATGATATACATCCCCTTTACCGGTTGATATTTGCTGCCAATCGTGATGAATATTACAGCCGTCCGACAGCGCCGCTTTCTTTTTGGGATGACGCACCCGGCATTCTTGCCGGTCGCGATTTAAAGCATAATGGAGTGTGGCTTGGAGTCACCCGGAGTGGACGAATTGCGGCCATCACCAATTTCAGGGAACCTGATTTTCGGATTACCAATGCGCCTTCCCGTGGTTTTCTTGTCAGCGATTTTCTGGCCTCAAAAGAATCTCCCAAAAGTTATATAGAGCACGTCAAATCCATCGGGGACAGGCACAATGGATTTAATCTTTTTGTTGGAGACAAGTCCAATCTGTTCTATTATTCAAACAGGGAAGATACCATTGAAAAAATAAAACCAGGCCTGTATGGCGTGAGCAATCACCTTCTTGATACGCCATGGCCCAAGGTTACTAAAGGGAAAGCTGGCCTTAAGAAACTGCTTGATAATAAAGGTAAAATTGACTCTGAAAACATATTCAATCTTCTGAAAGACAGTTCTTATCCGCCTGACAACATGTTACCGGACACCGGCGCTGGCCTCAGTTGGGAACGTATTCTTTCCCCCCTGTTTATAACAAGCGAACTTTACGGAACACGTTCATCTTCAATCGTTTTAATGGAAAGGTCCGGAAGAATTTCATTTTTGGAACGAATATTTATTTCAGATGGAATAGCATCCAGGGAGGA
>Ga0209271_10000509_pt1 | contig 13249 bp, 11 predicted proteins | sample tdAd002_FD_187123 | JGI IMG/M metagenome (GOLD analysis project Ga0209271, IMG submission 187123) | Marine sediment microbial communities from the Atlantic coast under amendment with organic carbon and nitrate - tdAd00.2 (SPAdes)... | ecosystem: Environmental > Aquatic > Marine > Coastal >... | reverse complement strand
CGGCGTTTGACCGAAGAATCTCCCGTCAATCAATACATTCGCCCCGGCAGGTTTTGTATGGATCGCCAATTTGCCGTCTGCCGGCTGAAGCTTTACATCCTTTATCTCTTGGGGTTCATTCGGTTTCACCACCAGACGGCTATTCCAGATTTTATAGCCATCGGCACTGATTTTCAGCAGATAAGTCCCGGCCGCCAGTTGAAAACGCAAAGGCGTATTCCCCAACAATCGCCCATCGATCTGTACGTTTGCACCCTGTGGCACGGAACTGACGGCGACATCAGACCATCCCGGAAGCAGTGCCAGGTTAAACACCTGAAGTTTGCCGCACCCGTGCACCTGAACTTCTGTCTGCAAGTTTTGATAATTTTCGGCACGAAGTTCAAGCTTCCGAAGTCCCGGCGTTACTTCAAGATTCTCGAGAGGGGTGTTTCCGACCGCCTCACCGTCGATATACACCTGTGCACCGTCAATGCGCCTGTCGGTCATGTCCGATGGATGTGCATGGATCTTCATCCGGCCGGGTCGTTTTTGCATTTTAAGATGTAAACGCTGTTGGTTATCAGCGCTGACCCGAAACCTGTAATCAAGGGGAAAAAAGCACTCTTTGAGCGCCGCCAGCGTGTATTCTCCGGGCCGCATCAGATAATAGTCGCCGATTCGGGGCGTAAAGATGCTCCCGGAAAACGTTATGCTTTCCGGAACAGGTGCTATGGTTATCACCACCTGACTGGCCGTGAAGACAAACCATGCCGAAACACCCAGAAGAATCAGGACACCCACCAGAGAAACACCGGCAAACCATTTAAAGAGGCTAAACGGCATTAATCTTCGGGATGACCGTCGGGACCGAATGGAGATCGGTTCGATTTTTATGGGTCTTGATTCCATTTTGATTTCAAATTGTTATTTTGGTATATGCAACCTCGAATTCACACCTTATTCCTGCATATAACGGTTACGCGCAAAGTTTTCTGGCCGGGTTTCACGATAATTTTCTGCCGGACATCTTTGTATCCGTTGCGAGAGCCGACCACTGTGTAGGGACCGGGTCTCAGCGACAATTCGCGAAAGGAAAATCGCCCGAGTTTACCGACTTTATAAACGGCGACTTCGGTGAGGTCATCGGATTCGATCATTACCTTAACAGGGGTCCGGGCAGCATCCACTATCATCTTTAATTCATCCAACTGGGCCCTAAAACGCGGTCCTTTCGGTTGTAGCGTTTCGGCCGCCGCTATGACCTGCATGGCATTTTGAAGCTGCTGACTCGATTCCACAGCATCGGAGTTTTGAAGAAAAAAGCCGAGCCGCTTGGCCACACGAATATGTTCCAAAGCCCGGTCTTTACCTTTCACGGCAAACCCTATTTTGGGGTCGATTTTAAGAACCGCCAGATAAGATTTGAGGGCCTGCTCCCAATCTTCAGTTTTTTCGGCGGTCTTTGCATTCCTTTGCAGTTTTTCAATTTTATCGAGCCGGATGGCCGCGTCAACCTGCACCAGAGCGTTCTGTACTTCGGGGGAATCGGGCCGGAACGCTTTTGCCTTTAACAGCCGGGTCCTGGCAGATCGATAATCACCGTCGTGATATGCCGCCAATCCTTCTGACATGAGTCTTTGAAACTGTTCGCCCACGATCCATTCATTCGCTCGATTTAGACCCTTTAGAGCATCCTCGGATTCAGGGTCTAACTTCAGGGCTTCCTGAAAATCGGCGTGGGCAAAAGCGAACCGATTGTTTTTCTCATGATTTTTGCCCGATTCTATCAGACGCCCCACCGCATCGAGCTTCTCAGCCCGTTCCAGATTCTCCCGGGCCGGTCCATTGGACGGTACGATCATTAAGGCTGCACGCAATTTCTGTCGGGCAGTGCTGCTGTCACCGGCTTCAAGAGCCTTGCCACCTTCCTCGAGCAGGCTCTGGAACACGGACTCAGCCTTATCAGCCAACACGGCTGCTTTTCTTTCGGCTTGGGCATATTTTGCAGCTGCTGCCAAAAACACATTATCCATAAGCAGGCCGTCCGCTTCCCGGCTGAGAGTTGCCATTTCTTCATATTCTTCACCGCCCCATTCAGCAACGCCCTTTTCTTCCAACGCTTTTTTCAGTTTTAAAAACGCCGCCAGTGCCTTGTCCGCGGCTTCTTTTTCAGACGCACTTTTTTCAGGGTCTTTCGTTTGCTTCGGCGTCATTGCCTGTTGCAGCTCAAATGGATCGGGAGAAGACATAGTCCCAGGCTCGACCGGTAGTTTAGCCGTCCGGCGAGACTTCGGGACCGCCTTCCCGTAGGCGTCGATTTCAGACGGCGCCGTCTGATCGGCATGTTCGATCAATTTCACCGGATGTTTCGACAGATGGCGGATGAAAAAAAAGCCGCCGGCCGCCATGATTCCCAAAACCATGAGAAAAAATAAAATGGGAGCCGCGGTCGCCCGCCATGGTCGAAATGGATCCCCTTGAACGCTCGGACTGCGCACCTTAAGCGGTGTAATGATTTCCACGTTGCGATCCGGCGCCAGTCGATCTTGAGGAGATTGAGTCGATTTGTGGGACGTCATAATTGGATTTGATGCTCGATTTTATTCAGCGTTCTCAGATGTTATCTCTTCACCGGTTTCCGATGAAACATCCGGATCCAACCCGGTTTCTGCGAAATATATCTGTTGCAGCAATTCGCGCCAGTGTTTAAATTGTTCCTCGGCCGATCCGGTCAGCTCATACTGATTGCCCTCGAGCTCCATGACAATCGGCCGCATCTCACTCCCAAAAGATTCGCTGAGCTCCTTGATGGCGGCTGAATGGATTTCAGCTTCTTTGGAGATATTAAACCCCTGGACGATCACCTGACCGCCGATTAGGATCATGCTCGCCTGAAGCGCTCCGGTGTTATTTGATTGCCCGGAATTTAGCGCAATGGCACCGGCCAGGAGCAGAACGCCGGCCAGCTTGCGCATGGTGGCATCCCGTTTGATCTTCTTGATCGCCTTGACTTCTTCGTAATTGAGCTTGCGCCAGTTTTCGTAGGACGCCCACATCTCGGAATAATATTCTTCATAATACCCGTTGAGCGTGTCCACATACATGTTTTCCCGCTCCCGTATCTTGAGCAGACGAATCATTATGGGATCGTCATCCGCGGGCAGGCGGTTGACGGTGATGATGTTTTTATCTTTCGCCAGATATCCATTGAAGGCAGATGGGGCAAAGTCTTCTGCAAACTTTAATTTCGACACGGTACGGATTTTCTTGGCCGCATCAGGGGGCAGATTCATCCGATAGGTAGCCATGTCATTGCTGATGGCATTGTAGATATCCTGATACGCATCTTTTTCTCCCATTCGATTGCCGGAATAAGATGCAAGGGAGGATTCGGATTCGTATTTTTTAGTGAACCAGCGTTTCCCGGTGGCGTCGACCACTTCTATTTGAAGCACCAGATGCTCACCGTTTGACTCGAGGATTTTCCCTTTAATCAGAACATCGATACTTTCCGCCACGGTGGGAAGGACACGCACAGCACCCCAGTAGCCGCTCTGCTGCAAGGTATTTTTCATATGATACGGTATGAAATGGTTTTCGGCTTTCCGGATTTCTTCGCTGGTGTGTTCCTCTTTGGCCTGCTCCTCTGAAATTTTCTCGGACTCAAAGACTTGAATTCCGACGTCGAACAACTGGTCTTCAAGGATTTCTTCTTGGGCTTTCATCATGGTAGTGGGGCCGACCTTCTGAGCATTATGGGCGGCACAGCCCGTGAGAAAAAATAAAATAAAAACCATCCATAAAACGTTATGACGAACCGTAAATTTCATATTGGCACCCGATCATAGCATTTAAAACCCGAGGCACTCGATATCCACCATCGATTATCCTAACGATGCATAAACAACAGGGGATTTTTTTACTTGCGCTTATCTTTTTTTATATTGTTCATATTCCTTCCAGAGCTTTTTTCTAAGTTCGAGATCGGTTTCTTCTTCCGCCGCTTCACGAAGCTGTCTGGCCACGATGTCGTCATCTCTAGGGTCGAAGCGATTTCTGGGATGATGCTCGGAACCTTCAACACCTTCCCGGGATTTGTCCCGGGCGGACAATTCGGTATTTTCCTCGCCGTCTTCGGATGTCGTTCCTTTTACGGTTTCGGAGGCGTCTGGGTCTGTTTTGTCCGCTTTCTGATTTTTGGTTGAATCCTGCTCGGACTCACCGGATTCTTCTTCAAAATCGGCATCTATCTCGATGCCCTCGTCACGCAAGCGTTCTGCTGCTTCCGCCGCTTCCTCGGCCAGATCCCGCATTCTTTCCGACGATTTCGCACGGATTAGATCCAATTCCTTGAGCAGCATCCCGTCGAATTCGGTCAGGGAAATGTCCAGCTGGCGATCCAGCGCAGCCACTTCATCAACCACTTGCTCCTCGGGAATCGCCGGATCCACCATCGCTCCCGTATTGTCGGTATGTGCTGAACCATCAGATGCTTTTTGAATATCATACCGAGCATTGAGTGCTTCCATTTTCGCCACTACCTTTCGGTTTTCGGCAACCATGGCCTGCACCCGGCTCAAGTAGAATTCATAATCTTCGATGACATCCGGCGTCGCATCCCCGGATTTTTTGAGTTTTGCCAGATCTGAAGCGATTCGTTCCTCGGTGGCAATACTGATACGCAAATCCTTGTATGCCGAATCGAGTGCAGACTCAATCCGCTGTCGAGGGACGGCATATAGACTTGCCGAGAAAACGAGCAATAGAATCCCGGCTAGAATAGGTGTGCTCAATCTGAAGAGGTTCATAATAGATGTCGATATCTATTTTTGAAAAATTTAAAAAATATATCTGAAATTAAAGAAAAAATAACATCTGTAGGGATTAAATATAAGGAATTTAAAAATATGTGTCAAGGCACAGTCCGTTTTTCCTTTTACCCAAATTAAGGTTTTAAAGAGGTTCTGCCATCGGAAAAGTGCTTGATATGGAAGATGATACAGATAAAAAGCGTTGGGCTCAGTTGTGGTAACACCGTTTGAAAGGCTTGTGGTGAAAAAAATGCCCCTGGGGCCACAATTTGCCCAGGGGCTTAGCGGGGGAATAAAAGCGGAAGTATCCAATCTTAATCCCGTCTATTCCCCGGCTGAATGGGTTCTATCTATCAGCAAGAAACTCCCCGAAAATTTTAACTGCTAAAGGCAATGCGCTTTGACAATTTGGTAAATTTTTTCGGGCTTGCATAAAAATTTCGAGTGCTGGTATTGACTTCGCCGTTGCATGTCCTTTTGCAAACCTTTTCATGATCCTCGGTGATATAAATATGATGGGTTTTTTTTCCACACCGATCACACGTCATAAGAATCGCCTCCCCTTTAAAACTCGCTGCTTTATCTCAGCGATTCGAACTTTTGGATTTAAATCGTATAAGATAAAACCCCTATTCCAGCAATTAAAGAAATAATCCCCAGCAACCGGGTCCCCTTAGATTCATCCGAAAAAATACTGGCCCAAGACCCAATTCCGATATATACCACGCTCGCTGTAAAAAGAAACCAATTCGGCATCCGTGCTCTCCTTTGTATGAATCGACAATTCATCATGAATAAATGCAAAAACCATGCAAACAGATAAAACTATTTTTTAATTTGTTTAATTTCAAAATGTTATGCCGGTTTTCCCCGGGATATACCTGGAACAATCAGCGCAAAATATTTTAAATTGTGGAGGGAAATACCCATTAAAATGTGAAAAAAACTACACACTCAAGTGTTGCACCCGAACGGTTCCGCAAACGCATTTTTGGGTGATATTGTTATTGGACTTCAGCCGTGAAGAATTATCGTCATCTGTTTTCTCAAAGGCGGTATGTTTATCCGCCCCAAGAGGGTCTGTAAAAAGCACCATTTCCCGCAGCCTAAACAGTATCAGCCTGAACCGGCTTCCCAGGGTAACAGAGATGAAGAATTTAGATATTATGATTCGAGCCGGAAAATGAATAATGGAACATCCCGCCCAGCGGCACCGGACCGGGACGACCTTTAGGGCGTTTTATTCGGAAAAAAATCAAAGAATGGCTGACAGGGGCTACCCTCTTTAATCATTCCTTTGGACGATTTGGGGCAAAAGGAAAACCCCTGGAAAAGGGTGGGTTTCTCAGGGGTTAGCAGAGGATTGAAAGGAGAATGGAATGGCAACATTCCATACCGTTTGAAAATTTATATATTACTACAATGTAGGATGTCAAGTACTTTCTCATGACCGACGATTTAAAGAGTTTTTATTTAAAGGAGTTATCCCTCACAATGAATTAAAAATAATGACCTATGAAAAGGCTGAGGAATTGGTGGATACCCGTATAACATGATTATTTTTATAGGATATCGTCCAATTAACGACGTTGTTTAACCGCTGCTACGCATCCGCAAATTTATTTCAAGCCGCTCCAGAGACAGCTTGATCACATCCTTGGCCGTGTCTGTTTTTTTCATGTAATCATCAAAAAACCCTTTGACCGCATCCGCCCTTCCCATCCCCCCCACAGGGACAATCGCAGCGATAACACGTTCGTAAAGCAAGGGATGAAACCGTTCGATTTCTTCGAGGTTTGACACATACCAGTCCCACATCAAATCTATGGCAAACGGATTTGAAGCTAAAGCCACAACCGGGATAAACTTATTCCGGGCGGGAACCGTCTCAAGAACGTACTTCTGGGATCTTTTGATCAGGGTTTCATCTTTGAAACAACCGAGTGCCGCCAGAATATTCAGGCGTTCATGTTCGATCTCGGAAGCCTTGAAGCGAGCGTCAAACCAATCAAACACCTGGGCATCGCCGGTCAAGGCACCAAACTGCATCACGCATCTCATTAGATCCGAATGCACCGGGGCGCCTTCTAAAAGCGCAGAGAAACGACGGCGTGCAAATTCATGGATCCGGGTGGAGCCAAAAAGAGCTGCCGCCCAAATGAGTTGTTCCCGCAGAATAGACGTTGTATATTTTTCCGTTTTACGGGGTTCATGTCCGATCTTTTCAAGGATTTCTTCGTACCAGGGCAAGCCCCACAAAGAGATTTTTTCTTTAGCATCTGCATCCATGACGAGGTAAAGTTCGGACAGGCTGGAAACGATGCCGGTCAACGGAAGGTATGCGATCTCTTCCCGATAATGTGAAAGAAATAGAAGATAATCACCCAAGTAGACATCTCCCCGTTTGACCCATGCGTAGAGATCATTTTGCAGCCCCCACCGGTCTTCGGGGGACAGAATCTGATCGCTGATTCGCCGGCCGAGTGCTTCAAGGTTTTTCCGGTCTTTGTATCTGACCCGATAAAACCCGGTTTGTCGAATATTTACCTTATAGGCAACCGTATCCGAAGGGATATCGATTTCCGTTTGGGCATCGTTCATTAATACGGTTATCGGCCGAGACTCGCCCGCGTCAAAGAAAAGGTTGATGAGAATCGGAATCACCCATTTTTGATCAAAATCATTGGGCAGGTAGGTAAATCTTTTTTGGTCCAGAACCAGCGTATGGCCAATCCGTTGGACGTCGACCATCGGGAAGCCGGGTTGTTCGATCCAGCTCTTCATCATCGAGCCGATGGGCTGGTTTGAAACGTTTTCAAGAGACTCCCAGAGGTGGTGACTGGCTGCCGAGCCGTACTCGTGGGCCCTGAGATAGTCCTGAAGCCCTTCCCTAAAATCGTCTTGGCCGATGTAACCTTCGATCTGTCTCAAAATACTTCCGCCTTTGTTGTAAATAATCGGAGCGGTACTGGTATTTATGACCACATGTTCGCCGCTGGGTATTTCAATGGCGGTCGTTTCGTGCAACGCATCACGGGACAGGGCCGATGCGGTCATGCCATCCAGAAACTGCTCCCACGTATCCCATTCAGGATAATAATGGTCCACCACACCGTATCCGAAATAGGTGGCAAAACTTTCATTCAGCCACAGATATTTCCAGTCCGAAGGCGTGACGAGATTTCCGAACCACTGATGGGCGATCTCGTGGGCGACAATCTCGCAGATCCTTTGTTGAGCGGATTTTGAGGTTATCTCAGGATAATACAGGAGCAAATTCTCGCGAAACGTGATGGCGCCCCAATTTTCCATGGCACCGAAGGCAAAATCCGGAACGGCGATCAAATCCAGTTTTGCCAAAGGATAAGAAATCCCATAATATGCCTCGCTGAACTCAAGGGCTTTTTCTCCGAATTCTAGCCCAAAGGGAGCGTATTTTTTCTTTGACGGCAGTGTGACCACGCCCACGCGAGGATCGTTTTGACTTTGAAGGGATTCGAATTCGCCCACCCCAAAAAAGACCAAATACGTAGACATTTTCGGCGTCCGTTCAAATATCACCCGTTTCTTCCCGTTGTCCAACCTGGTCTCCGATTGGATCGGGCTGTTTGAAATGGCGACTAGGTTTTTCTCAACATCCATTTCAATATCAAACGTCGCCTTTTTAGCGGGGTGATCCATGCACGGAAAGGCCCGCCGGGCATCGCTTTCTTCGAACTGGGTCACCGCAATATACGCCTGTTTTGAACCACGAATATACCTGCTGCGGTAAAAGCCGGCCATCTGATCATTGATATGCCCCCGATAGTCTATCCTCACGGTAATATTACCGGTCATGGCCTCGGGAAGAAAAATGCGAAGTTCTTCTTGTTGGGTATCGACGAAAAAAGGACACGCGACGAACGTGTTTTTTTCTAAAACTTTGCAGTTCCAGATGGCAATGTCCAGAAGGTTCATGGGAATCTCTTTGACCGAATGAAGCGCATTCAATAAAATTTGGGTGGTTCCGGCGAATGTGAAATTCACCAAATCGGGTTCGATTCTGATTTTATAGTTGACAGGTGTTAATTTTTGCATATGCCCTCCTCATGTTATCATTCAATCGCATGCGGTTTGCCACACGCCAGAACCTATGATAAAATAATTGTATTAAAAAGCAAGTCTTCAGCGGACTTCAATCCATGGAAAACGAGGACCATGGTGGACAAATAACACGGCTGTTTTCACTATTTTCATGATGTCAATTAGGGCCAATTCCATCAAAGCAGAGAAAAAGTCTAAAAATGATGATAATTATCGTCATGCAACTCATTTTGCCATGTTATTTATGCCACGATAGGGTTAAATTTATCGAAATAAGAATCCATACGGATAGAGGCCTTTTGAATAAACCACATTAAAGATCTGTAGAGGAAAAATGAAGATATATATACGTTGTATAACCCTTGTCATTTTAGCCGTTTCAACACTCATGGGCTGCGCCCATGTCCAAAAAAACGATGTGGTGTTTCAATCATCTACAATTAATACCCTGCTCAAGGGAATTTATGACGGAGATGTAACTTTTGGCGAACTGAAGAGAAACGGTGATTTTGGGTTGGGAACTTTTAATGCCCTTGATGGCGAAATGATCGGACTGGCCGGCACATTCTATCAAATAAAAGCGGATGGTGTGGCATATCCGGTTGAGGATTCCGTGAAGACACCTTTTGCCGGGGTGTCATTCTTTGCCCCGGACGACACCCTGGAACTGGATACGGCGGATAGTTTTATAGTACAGATTTAGCGCAGGACAAGAAAAAAGATGTAGAAATTGTGGAAAAAGGGACCTTACGTACAGGTGTCGAAAAATAGGCGTTTGGCAAAGCGCCCATAATGTTGATTAACAACCCCGATATACTGAGACCTTTGAAAAATGTTCATTTTTGCCTGCCCAGTTAAATCCGTATTTAATATTTAACCGGGGTTCAAGTTCAAACAAGGCGAAAATTTTAACCACCCCGATGAAAAAATCATCGGGACAGGCATCCATTCATTGAGTATTTCGAGGATAAAGATAAAGCTTCACTTCGTGCACAATGTTGAGACTGACGCAGAAATTGGGCAAAAAGACGACCCGGAACCATGTTCCTTGCCAATTTGATAACGCTCTATGAAGTAAGCGAATGGACGGTTCTTATCGGATATTTTATACCCTGGGGCCCAAATGATTTTTGGGGTTGCCTTCCATTCCCCAGGTCACCCTTTTGATCCGTGTAAAGGTGAAAGGTGATATATTCCTCTTTTTGGTCAATTCTGCCTTTCGGATCATAAAAGAATATCTGATTTGTCCTGTAGAGTTCTTGCTCATTTTCTTATACCTAACTAAAATTATATTCCGGCTTGACGGTCCTGTAAAAATATAATGCCACAATGTGATATGTCAAGATTTTAAAAAACCCGAGAAATGAGCGTTGTTGGACTGAATAGACGAATAATGGTTTAACTTTAAATATGGTCTATCCCGAGGCTTGTTGTCATGCAGTAAAAATCCCTCAATTTAGGTTCTAGTTTGCCGACTTCAATAAAGATTTTACACTTCGAACACCTTCAACACTTTTTGCCTGTGCAATGGCCTTCGTTATTTTCTTTTCTGACCCCACAAGGCCGTACAGAACAACATTACACTGAACCGATTTCACATCAATATTCGTTGACCATATATCCTTGTCTGCCACAAGCTTCGTCTTTACTTCCAATGCCAATTTAATATTGGCATCGGTGCCGCAAAAGTCATCTTTTTTCTTGGGGAGCAAATATGCCGTGACACTTTTCACACCCTCGATGCTTTTGGCAATCTTTATGGCACGTTTTTTTTGAAATGCTTTATCATACTCCCCAACCAGGTACACATGGCCTCTATAACATCCACTGGAAAGATTCAGAGAATTAATAGCCTCATCATCATAGAATTTATTTGCGATGGTAAACTTAATCTTAGTATCATTGATAATGGTGTTCACATTACGCTGATCCACTGCGGTGGTATATATTACGCTGCATCCGGAAAATAGTAACGAAAAAATAAAAATCGATATAATTCTTATGATGATTTTCATACTTAAACGTCTATTTTTTTATTTTGGAAAACTTGGAGCCCTCGATGGTCAGATTATACATCAGGCCTTTTTGGTCGAAGGCAAAAGCGACGATGGGATCTTTGATGTTGGTGGTATCAACGGAACCGCCGATACCGACCGTTACCAGAGCAACGGAGCCGTCAACACCGGCTTTCCAGCCGCTACTCTCTCGGAAACTTTTAAGTGCCCCTTTCTGCATAAATACCAAGATCAGCGTTTTCTTCTGTGCTCCCAGCTGAAAGCCGAAGGACCCTGCGACGGTGCTGTAGTAATCAACCGTCTTGCCGCCGATTCGCAAGGCCCCTTCTCCATATTCGCCCCCGATTCCAAAACCAGCTTTGTAAACATTGGGGAACACCAGGACGCCTTTGGCTGCGTTTAAATACTCCTTGGCACCCTTAACATTTTTAAGAAAATATTTCAGAGTGGCATCAACGCTGACGTTAATCTCTCTGGCTGTAGCAGCATCGGCGTCGGAGGTTTGAAAAGCGGCAAAGCATAAAGTCGCAAGGGCGATGACAGCAACCCGTTTTAAACCCCGTTTATCGGCACCGAACAATCCTATCTTCATTTTTAATCTCCTTTGTTTATCTGGCATTTGAAAGAATCCATGATAACCCTATTTCTCCATGGGGGCTGAATGACCATTGGGATTTCATCCATGTCGAACGGGTCTGATACCTGAACGTGCAAAATCTATGCAGGTTTTAATTTTTCCGATCTTAAATATATAATTTGCTTATATTTCGGCTGGTTAAAATTCTTGAACAAGTTGGAGAAAATCCTTATTTGACAATATTTGTCAACCCTCGTGCCATACTTTGACAGGATTTGCAATATCTTAAGGTGATTTCCGAGAAAAATAAACTCTGAAAAGTCTAAAAGGGTTGGATTGCGGGCTTGAAGCGATTTCAAGGAGGTCATTGAAACATTAAGATTGCAGTTCTAAATTTCGAACCAGAGCTTGCAACTTTCATCGCCAGAGAAAAAAGGAATCAATAGGCCTTGCAGAGTCCTTATGAAACTCAAGAAGGCTCGATCAGAGACCTTTGCTCGACCGCCAGATTACGGTATCACCGGCAAACTTGATTTCGATCTGTTTTTCAGACGAACCCCACATACAGCTTTTCGTTTTCAGTATCGGGTCTTCGCAGGTGTTCGGTTTTCCTAAAACCTCCACAACCTTTTCATGGCTCATTCCGATTTTTATTTTATCATAATTTTCTTTATTGACCTTACTGCACCCGGCGAACGCCAGTATCGAAAATATACATATGGCCAGCCCTGCCCATTTTATCATTGTTTTTACGCGTTCCATGGATTCCTTTTTCCTCCTGATTTTTTCAATTAAATGAATGAACCATTATTTTGATATCACAATTTTCAGGGGACTATAAAGCGCTTGGAGTCAACAGCAGCTATCACCCCAACGGTCGTTCTATGATACCCATCAGGCCTTTTGATTCGCGAGAGAGCCCATTGTAAGTGCACCTTCTATCATATTTTCCGTTTGGTTTCTGACATAAGGATTTACTTCGGCACTCGGCCCAATCACATGTAGAACATCGATACGATATAACTGAATCCAATCATTGACCAGAGAAGCCGCCTTGGCGTCGTCGACATGATTGAAGTCAATGCCAAGCATCTGGCGTCCATATCTCAATGCCGATTTTCTGGCATGATCCAAATCTCCAGTCAATCTGCCGTATGATATGATCAGTGTTCCGCTTGAATCCATTACGTTCTGTTTTATGCATTCGGAATACTTTTCGGTTTCCATTTCTTGAAGTTTGTAATGATCGGGCAAGGGGCCGGTCTCGGCCATCCGTCCTTTTGGTATCCATCCACCATGAGGGATGCGCAGCTTTATGGCAATGTCCAGTGCTGCTCTATCTGCTTCAGTTTGTCCGCCTGAAATAATCTTTTTAAGCATGGTCGTTACTCCTGAATTCCATCTGTCTTTTTTTCAGATATGATCGTCTGAATTGGTGTTAGAAGAGAGAATATCCTCCGCCGGGTCCCTCCAGATCGTATACATACATATTTCCGTCATCGGTCAAGTTGAGAACCACCATCCCGTAGGAATAATACAAATATCCATAAAACCTGCCATCCGGCCCTAAAATCTCGCTGAGCCAGGGATCATGCTGAGTGTTCGGATAGATCATTTGCGTAATCTCTATCAAGGTCTTTTGATCCCTGACCTTTTCCCACTTATCTCCACCAGCGTCATATGTTATTTTTCGGATCGAACATGACCCCCAAAGGGTTTCTGACACCGTAATATCTTGCAAAAGAACCGGCATAATAGATATCGTAATCTTCCCAATTGTC
>Ga0209271_10000508_pt1 | contig 13250 bp, 14 predicted proteins | sample tdAd002_FD_187123 | JGI IMG/M metagenome (GOLD analysis project Ga0209271, IMG submission 187123) | Marine sediment microbial communities from the Atlantic coast under amendment with organic carbon and nitrate - tdAd00.2 (SPAdes)... | ecosystem: Environmental > Aquatic > Marine > Coastal >... | reverse complement strand
TCCGTGCTCAAGCGCAGTAGCGGCGTGAAGGACAGCGGCGGCATCCTGCCAGGGCACGGCGGCATCTTAGACCGCGCGGATGCCCTGGCCCTTACGGCCCCAGCGACCTGGGTGTACGGTCACTTCATCGCCGGGCTCTAATACGCTGGATCAGCGTCCGGCGGCCTTTTTGATCGCGCCGAGGTCGAGAATCGCCCCGCCCTCTCCGACGATGGTTGGCTGCTTCCCGTCCCACTTCTCCACTGCCCGCAAGTACACGATTTCTGCGCTAATTGTCTTCCGCAGGAGCTCCTGCGCCTTGGCTTCGGCCTCGGCCCTGGCCAGCATGGCGTTCGCCGTTCCTCGCGCCTTCGCCTCGGCCTGCTCGGCTTCGACCTTGATCCGCGCGAGATCGTTCGTCGCGGTGAGCGCTCGCTGCTCGGCGACCTGCTTTGATTCGACCGCCTGTTGATACTGGGCGTCGAACTGGAAGTCCGTGATCGAGAGCTCGGTCACGAGGATGTCGCTCTTCGCAAGCGTCACCTTGATGCTTTCACCTAGTGTCTCCTTCACCTGTTGACGCTTGGTGATCAGCTCCTCGGCCGTGTACTGGGCAGTTGCCTGTTTGAGAGACTCTTGAAGCGCCGGATCGATGATCGTGTGCTCGACGACCAACCGCGTTCCCACGTTCCGGAAGACCTCGACGATCCGCGACGCATCGATCCGATAGTTCAATGCGATCTTCGTCGATACGACCTGTAGGTCTTTCGACGACGCCGTCGCGCTTGCCTCCATCTTGTGCACACGAGTCGAGATGTTGATGATCTGTGTCTTCACGGGCGTCCGAAAGTGGATGCCCTCCTGGAGCGCGACGTCCTGAATTTCGCCCCACTTCATGACGATACCGAGGTTGCCAGCATCAACCTGCGTGCACCCCGTCAACCCGGTCATCAGGAGCCCGGCAGAAAGAATGCGCAGATAGTTTGTCTTGAATTTCATGTACTTATCCTCTTCTATAGAGCCCCGGCGTGGATTGTTCCCCGCCCTTCACCAATCGAGAATCGCGACCATGACACCTGTCGCAACGATGAGCGCGCCAGCCATGCTGTCGCCGTAGCGTTCGATCCATTTGCCCTTGAAGAGTTGCGCACCGGAGTGTGCCAACGCGACCAGGGCAACCATCGCACCAACTGTTGCAACTTCGTACGCGACGACGATCGAGATCGTCTCGGTGGCCGACAACGGTGCCGCCGCGAACAGGATCGGGATCACGGCGACACACGGGTCCGCGCAGTAGATCAAGAACAACGACCACGTAGATGCGCGCGATGCATCGTGCACGTGATCGTAGTGATGATGACGATGGCCGTGTAGACGATGCACGAACGCGCCACGCAGACCCCAGATCGCGTACGCCACCCCGAAGCCGATCAAAAGCAAGCCGGCAACCGACACCATGCGCTCGCCGAATGATTGAAAAAGCCGTGCGCCAAAAAGCAGCGCCAGGAGCCCGAGCAACACCGAAACCGTCACGTGCCCCAGCCCACAAATGAACGCTACGCGTGCGGTCCGTCCTCTCGACCAACCCCGGGCCCGAGCGACCGCGGCGATCGGAACCCAATGGTCCGGAGCCAAAGAGTGCAATGATCCCACGGTGATAGCGGCGATGGCCAGGGAGGCAAAGAGGCTAGTGGTGCTCATGATGATGTCCGTGTGAGTCCCCGCGGTGGTGGTGATGGGCCTCGGGGGCGTGCTCCACCGGTGCAGGGCGGCGCTCGTCGAGCCATTGCAACCAAGCGTCGATGCCTTCGCCTGTCTTGGCGGAAACCCTCAACATGTTGGCTTCGGGCATCACGCGCGCGAGCCCGTCTTCCACCGCGGCAATGTCGAAGTCCAGGTGTGGAATCAAGTCGACCTTCGTGAGCAAGACCAGGTCTGCCTTTTGAAACATCACTGGGTACTTGAGAGGTTTGTCTTCGCCTTCGGTAACCGACAGCGCAACGACGTTGGCGGCTTGACCGAGATCATAGATCGCGGGGCACACCAGGTTGCCGACGTTCTCGATGAAAAAGATATCGCGATCATTCGAAGGGAAGTCATGCAACGCATGATGAACGAGACGTGCATCGAGATGGCAGGCCGATCCCGTCGTGATGGTCGCCGAGACGATCCCCGATGCGTTCAGGCGATCGGCGTCGCGCTCGGTCGCTAGGTCACCGCTCACGGCCCCAAGCTTCAGGCGCCCTCCCGCCGCCTTGGCGGTCGCCTCGAGAACCGCGGTCTTGCCCGCTCCGGGCGAGCCCATCAGGTTGATCGCCAAGACGCCTAACCCATTGAAATGAGCCCGATTATGCCCTGCCTGAGCATCGTTGTCGGAGAGGATTCGCTCCTGCACTTCGATCGGTACGATTTCCGGGTCACCACATCCGCACGTCTCACACATTGGCGGCCTCCATTTCAATCCGTTCCAAGATGATCTCGTCTCCCTGGATCATGCGAGCCGGCCGCCCGCACGTGTCGCAGCGAAGGATCGCGCCGCGCGCGACGGTGCGGTCGCATGACGGGCACGCCCAGGTCGCCGCGACAGTGTCGATCGCGAGCTCGGCACCGTCACAAATCGTCCGCTCCCGAAATGTGTCGAACGCGGTCTTCAGCAAGTCGATCTCGACGCCCGACAACTCACCGATCTTCACGTACAAGCGATGTACACGCGAGCTGCCATGCACGGCTGCTTCCTGTTGCACGCGGTCGATCAAAGAAGCGACGATGGAGTATTCGTGCACGGCGTTACTCGCTTTCAAACTCCGGTGAGCGTTTCTCGAAAAAGGCCGCAAGGCCTTCAGCAAAGTTCGGGCCGTCAGCGATGCGGGCGAGCTCGGTGAGCTCGGCATCGAGGTGGACGTCCAGGCGGTCCATTCCCGCGGCTTGGTTGAGAAGGTTCTTGGCTACGCCGACGGCAGCGGTGGGCGACTCGGCGAGCTCGGTGGCGATTCCCAGGGCCTCCGTATCAAGTGAACCATTGGGAATTACTCGGTTAATAAGCCCCCACTCCAGAGCCTCTCGGGCGCTTAGCCTGGGGTTCAGCAGGACGAGCTCGAGCGCCTTTCGAAGGCCCACCAAGCGGGGCAGGAAGAACGTCGAGCTCTCCGCGCCGGTGAGCCCGGTCTTGAAGTATGCCCACTCGAACCAAGCGCGCTCCGAGGCCACGACGAGATCGCAGCTCATCGCGATTCCAAAGCCGCCTGCAGCCGCTGGGCCGTCGACCGCAGCAATGAACGGTTTGGGGGCGCGCCGAATCTCAGAGATGGTGCTGTGGATGTACTCGAGGATCTGTTTGAAAATCTCTCCGTAGCCCTCTTCTGGTTTGCGTGTTTCCGGTTGCAAGTAACCGAGCTCTTCTTGGTTGCCTCCGTCGCGGATGTACTTCAGGTCAGCGCCGCTGCAGAACACGCCGCCCTCGCCCCGGATCAATACGGCGCGCACATCGCGGTCGCGTGCGAGCTGTAAGCCGGCTCTCCGAAAGTCCTGGGCGGTCTCGACGTCGAGCGAGTTGAGCCGCTCCCGGCGCGCGATGGTGAGGACGCCCACGCCGCCTTCCCGCTCGACTCGGATGTGTTTCATCGTACCCATCGCTCAGCAAATCCTCGGGAGGAGCTCACCCTCTGCTTCTGCCAATAGCCGGCTCCCAAACCCCGTATCGAGCACCACAAACCCGGGCCGTTCGGCCACGCATTCGCCAACAATTGCAGCGTTTCGACCCAGCGGATGCGACCGAACCGCGTCCAGCACGGCAGCCGCGCTCGCAGGTCGCAGCCCGAAAACCGCCTTGCCTTCGTTGGCTGACACCAGAGGGTCGATCCCGAGGAGCTCGCCGACCGCGCGGACCTCGTCGCGAATCGGGATCGCCGTCTCGTCGACGATAATCCCGACACCGCTCTTCTCGGCCATCTCGTGCAGGGCACTCGACAAGCCGCCGCGCGTCGGATCCTTGAGCGCTACGACGCCCTCCCCTCCGACATCGAGCGCGCGCCGTACCAGCACGTGCACGGGTGCGACGTCCGACTCGAGCGTGGTCTCCAAAGCCAGCTCGTTACGCGTTGCCATGATCGCAAGCCCGTGGTCACCCATCGTGCCGGTCACCATGATCTTGTCACCGGGCTGAAGAGACGCGTCGGACACCACGCGTCTCGTGAGCCCGACCCCGGTAGTGTTGAGCACCAAGCCGTCGAGCTCCCCGTTTCCCATCACCTTGGTGTCGCCGGTCACGATCGTCGTTCCGGCCTCTTCGCACGTCGCTCGAATCGAGTCCCAAATCCGCTTCAAGTCATCACGCGGAAAGCCGTCTTCGATAATCGCGGCGCAGGTCAATGCCAAGGGCTCTGTCGCCCCCATCATCGCGAGATCATTGACAGTTCCCGCCACCGCAAGGCGCCCTATGTCACCCCCTGGGAACTCGATCGGTTGCACCACGTGCGAGTCGGTCGCGATCACCAAGTACTGGTCGCCGATGCGGATCGCCGCGCCATCGTCCATGGCCCCGAGCCCGATGCCGTCCTCTCCGACGTCGCCCAGGCCCTTCGCAAACACCTGCTCGATCAGCGCGCGCATCGCGCCCCCTCCGGTGCCGTACTTGAGCGTGATGCGTTCGTCGATGAACCGCGCGTTACGTGTCATGCGGCGCCTCGCTTGATCGATCGAAGATCCGGCCGCCCACCGTATTGATGCCAGATCTTACAGGTGCCTTCTGCGCTAACCATGCATGCGCCGACGGGCGTATCGGGGGTGCACTGTTTGCCGAACAGCTCGCAGTCCGATGGAGACGCGATCCCCGCCATGATGTCGCCACACTGGCACTGTTGCACCAGCTTCGGCGGCGCGTAACTCCAGAGCGCGGACGCGTCGATCGTGAAGCGCTTCCGCGTGTCGTACCGAGCGAACTCGTCGCGCAAGCGCATGTTCCCGTTCGGCACGTGCGCGATGCCCCTCCAACGCCCGCCCGTCGGCCGAAAGACGCGCCACAATAGCTTCTGGGCCTGGAGATTCCCCTCCCGCGTCACGCAGCGTGGAAACGCGTTTTCTACGCGAGGTTCGCCGCTATTGATCACCTCGAGGAGCTTAACCAACCCAGCCATTACATCGAGCGGCTCGAAGCCCGCGATCACCACGGGCAAACCATGACGCTCGACGAACTTCTCGAACACCGCAGAGCCGGTGATCGTTGCTGCGTGTCCCGCAGCCAGAAAGCCCTCGATCTTTGTTTCTGGCATCTCGGCGACGATCTCCATTACGGGCGGGATGTACTTGTGCGCAGACAGTACCGAGAAGTTGTCGGGCGGATCATCGACGAGCACGGCAGCCGTTGCAACCGCCGTGGTCTCGAAACCAGAAGCGAAGAAGACGATCTCTTCGTCGTTCTCGCGCGCGAGCTCGACGGCTTGCGTCACGCTGTACACGACGTCCACGTTCGCGCCCTCTGCTTTGGCGTCCGCAAGCGACTGAGACGTGCCGGGAACACGGAGCATGTCACCGTACGACGCGATGCGAACGCCTTGTTTCGCGAGTGCCACCGCTTCGTCCACTTCCGGTACATCGGTGACGCAAACCGGGCAGCCAGGGCCCATAATCACCTGCAAATCCTGGGGGAAAGCCGCCCGCAGGCCGAACTTCGCGATCGCTTGCTCGTGGCTTCCGCAGACGTGCATGACCGACACCGGCGCGTGGTCGGCTTGCTGCACCAGACGATCGAGCGCATCGCGAAGCCCGCGCGCGCGCGCCGGGTCGCGGAACTTCAGTTGCGCAAACGGGTCACTGGGGTTCATCGCGCGCTCCCTTCGGCGAGCGAGTCGCATCGGGCGCAGCGTCGATCTCGGCACGCACGTCGGCTGCCATCAGGTCTTGCTCGTCCGCCAGCCGGAGGAGCTCGTCGTACAAGGCCAGAGTCTCGGCCGCTTCCTCCGACGGGATTCGACGGATTGCAAAGCCGACATGGTTCAAGATGTAATCGCCTGGATCGACCGGCGCGTCACACACTTCGAGACGAACTTGCTTCCTAACGCCCCAGAAGTCGACGGTCGCGATCTGCATCTCGCGGTCGACCTCGATCACTTTGCCTGGGACACCTAAGCACATCGGAAAGCTCCTTGGGGCATCAACCTTTGTCTCCCAGAAACGCGTCCGCGATCAAGGCCTGACCGAGGGCAATTCCCCCATCCCCCGGCGGGACTTCGCGGTGCCGCAACACCGCGTATTTATTGAGCAATTTTTTCTCGACTCCAGAGCAGAGTCGCGCGTTTTGGAAAACACCGCCCGTCAGCGCCACGGGCACGGAATCTCGATCTGCCATCAGGGCCTGCAGGACCGCTATTGTGACCCCCACGACCGCATTGTGGAATCGAGCGGAAATCACGCTCGGAGCCACTTCTGCGCAGATGTCATCGACCGCTGCGCGCACCGCCGGTCGGAGGTCCACCTCCATGGGCGTTCGGCTTCGGTCGATCTCGAACGGATAGCTCTCGGGGACGTCGTCATCCGCTACGAAGTCCCATGCGACCGCGATCTGACCTTCGTACGTCGACACCGGTCGGTTCAACGCAAGCGCGCCAAACGCATCGAAGTACCGACCAACGCCTCTCGCAAGCGGCGCGTTCAGCTCGCGTTCGAGCATTTGCTTCACCACTGCAATCGATTGCGGCGGGATGTCGTGAAAAAGGGAAAGGGCGTCCACAGGAGGGTCGCCGTCGAACGCATCGTGCAAGAGCGCATACGCGACGCGCCAAACCTCACGCATCGCGAGGTCCCCCCCAGGAAGACCAATCGGACGAAAGGTCGCGAGCCGCTCAAACCGGCCAGGAAAACAAAGGAGAAACTCACCGCCCCAAGACGTTTGATCTTCCCCAAAGCCCGTGCCGTCGAAGGCCACGCCCAGCACAGGCCCCTGATGCTTGTGCTCTGCCATGGCGCTCATCACGTGTGCGTGATGATGCTGCACACCCACATGCGTTACACCGGCGCGCGCAAGCGCGTATCGCGTCGACAGGTATCCCGGGTGGAGATCGTGCGCAATCACCTCTGGCTCGATCGATAGAATCGTCTGCATCCGGTCGACCGCTTCCTCGAAGAACTCGAGAGCAGCCATGGTTTCGAGGTCCCCGATATGCGGACCGAAGTAGGCCGTGTCGCCAGCCGCGAGACAAAACGTGTTCTTGAGATGTGCGCCGCACGCGAGCACCGGGCGAGACACGGGCTCTTGCAGCATGAACGGTCTTGGCACGAAGCCGCGCGACCGCCGCATCAACGTGGGCGTTCCCGCAATGACCCTCGCTACCGAGTCGTCACACCGCATCGCGATCTCGCGGTCGTGAAGCAACAGGCCGTCCGCGATGCCGTCGAGACGGTCGCGCGCCTCGTCGTTTCCCTTGCAGATCGGCTCATCGGACACGTTGGCCGAGGTCATCACGAGCGGTCGACCCACCGCTCGCACGAGCAAGTGGTGCAGCGGCGTATACGGCAAAAACAGGCCTAAAAGCGGCGTTTCCGGGCTCACTTCCCGCGCAACGTCAGCGTCGATGCGTCTCCGTACGAGCACGACCGGCCGCTCCTGCGCCGTGAGAAGGGCCTCTTCTTCGGCGCTCATGTCGACGAGCATTCGTGCGCCATCGAGGTCTCGCACCATGACCGCAAACGGCTTCTCGTCGCGATGCTTACGCCTGCGAAGCTCCCGGACGGCGCTTGCATTCGTCGCGTCACACGCCAAATGGAAACCGCCCAAGCCCTTCACCGCGATGACGGCACCTCGCTTCAAAAGAACCGCGGCGCTTTCAAGCGGATCGGCTTTGGGAGCTTCCTCCGTCCCAAGCATGACGAGGCTGAGCGTCGGGCCGCACACGGGGCACGCATTTGGTTGTGCGTGAAAGCGGCGATCCTCGATGTCGGCATACTCACGTTTACACGCAGCGCACATCTCAAAGCTCGCCATGGTAGTTGCGGCGCGGTCGTACGGGATCCCGGTAGCGATCGTGAACCTTGGACCGCACGTCGTGCAGTTGGTGAAGGCATAGCCATAGCGACGATCGCCCGGATCCAACACCTCCGCCTCACACTCGGCACACGTCGCAAGATCAGGCGGGATCGACAGCGCCTTGTCACCCGCGGCACCGCTCGCTTCGATGACGAAGCCATCCAAGTCTTCATCGGGAATCGGGCTGACCCGGAGCTCCACGACTCTCGCCGACGCCGGCGCATCTGCTTGTAATTGCGCCACAAATCGGTCTAACCTGTCGTCCGCTGCAAAAGCCTCGATCGTCACTCCGCGCGGGTCGTTTCGCACCCTGCCGACAACGCCCGCGCTTCGGGCGACGCGAACCACCCATGGCCGAAACCCGACACCTTGCACCGTTCCGCGTATATCGATTCGGCGCCCTGCCATCACGGTCCGTCTTCGGCAACACTGAGAACGTACGCGACAACCTCCCATTTCTCCTCGTCGCTCAACGTCGGCCACGCGGGCATCGACGTGCCCCGCTTGCCCTCACTCAGCACCATGTACACGTGCCGGGGATTGGTGTTCACGCGCCAGTCCTTGCTCTGAAAATTGGCGGGCGCACCGGACAAACCTTGGCGCCGAACGCCGTTCCCGTCTGCGCGAACACCATGACACAAAGCGCACTTCTTTTGAAACACCGCGCGCCCCCGAGCGCGCGCGTCGTCCGACGCAAGCCGGTCAACCGGGATCTCGATTGCGCTGTAGTCGACCGCCGATCGATCGTCCTGGGCGCTACACGCCCAGAGTGCGAGCGACATGATCAGTAGTCCGATCAACTGCATCGGGAGACTCCGATCGAACCGGCGGGTAGCCCATCGCGGTCAGCTCTTCGACGACACGTTCGACCAGCTCGGGAATGCTTGCTTGCACTGCGGGCGTGCGCTCCAGTCCAAGCTCGATCGACTCGGGAACGACCCCGAGGACCACGACGCGTTCTGGGTATCGGTCGAGCAGGCTGGCCCCAGCGAGCAGGTCGGCGACCCCAATTTGATGCGGAGAAAGCCTCTCATAAACGGCCGGAGCCACCTCTTCGCCTTCGATTCGGACCTGCGTGCCAGGCGGCCCGTCGGCCTTGATCGCATCGACGAGGATCACCTGATCCGCGCTGTCGACGAGTGGAAGAAGCGACAGCCCGAGGGTGCCCCCGTCGAGTGCGGAAACGCCTTCGGGCAGGTCATACTCCCGGATCAGCTTGTGAATCGCAGCAATGCCGGCGCCGTCGTCCGTGCAGACGACGTTGCCGAGCCCCAAGACGAGGACCGGCGTGCGGTCAGTCATCCCGGTTGCGCCAACTCTTTGGCAGGAACTTGTAGCCGCTGAAGAGCGAGTCGATCAGGCCCATGCCCTCGACACGGGACACGAGCATCGCGCTCCAGATATGGTGAGCGACGAATCCCAAAAGGAACCACATCGCTACGTGATGGATCCAACGCGCCATCTGCACGCCGCCGAAGATCGGGACCAGGAACTCCCACATCTGCATGTATCCGGTCGCGCTTATCGAATACATCGCGAAACCGGTCAGGATCATGGTGAGGTAGAGAGCGAACACCAACAGGTAGGTCATGCCGGCCAGCGGGTTGTGACCGACGTTGAGCGGTGGCTCCTTGCTGAGCAGCATATAGAACTTCAGCATGCCGAAGACGTCGCCACGCCGCCGCTTGCCTACCGGCACGAACTGATGCCAACGCGCGTAGTACGAACCGACGAACATCCACGCGATGCGTGACGCCACCGTGAGCGCGAAGATGATCGCCGTGTAGAAGTGCACGGTCTTCATCGTGGCCATCACGAACTGCTCGCCGGCAGGTCCCGAAGGCGTGAGGTACGGCTTGCCGATGTAGATCCCGGTGATCGCCAGAATGAAGACCGAGATCATGATGATCCAGTGGCTCATCCGGACCAGGAGGTCCCACACGTAGACCCGCTCGATGCCCTCCACATCCCGTCTGCGATGGCTCACCTGGGGGCGAGCCCCTCCTTTAACGGCGGCCGCCGGCGGGGGAGTCATCGCGCCTTAACGCGAGTGACCTCGCGCCCTCCGGGTTCGACGACATGCACACCGCAAGCCATGCAGGGGTCGAAGGAGTGGACGGTTCTCAGGATTTCGATCGGCTGTTCGGGGTCCGCCACCGGAGTCCCGACGAGGGCTGCCTCGTACGGGCCAGGTGTGTCACCCGAGTCTCGTGGACCGGCGTTCCAGGTGCTTGGCACCACGCATTGGTAGCGCGCTATCTTGGCGTCTTTGACGTGGACCCAGTGCCCGAGCGAGCCGCGTGGCGCCTCGTGGAAGCCGGCTCCCATCGAATCGGCGGGCCAGCTTTCCGGCTCCCACTTGCTGTTGTCGTGGATGCGAAGCTCGCCCTTGCCCATGTTGTCCGCGAGCTCGTCGACCCAGTCGCCGATCTTGTCGACTAGCACCTGTGTCTCGATGCCTCGTGCCGCAACGCGTCCAAGCGTCGAGAACAAGGCTGCCGGCCCAACTCCGAGGGCTCCGAGCACGTGGTCGACCAGGCCTTTCACCTTCTCGTGGCCGGCCACGTACGAAACCAACATCCGTGAAAGCGGGCCCACTTCCATCGGCACACCCTCGTAGCGGGGCGACTTCAACCACGAGTACTTCTTCGAAGTGTCCAAGCGCTCGTAGGGTGGCTCCGGTCCGGTGTAGTTCGGTTTGGTTTCACCCTCGGACGGGTGAAGCGCGGCATCCTCGCCGCCGCCGTAGTCGTACCAGGAGTGCGTGATCTGCTCGGTGATCTTCGACGGATCGAACTCCTCCAGTTTCGAGATGTCTCGAGCGCGAATGATGCCGGAGGGGATGTAGAGCTCGGGCTTGGCTTCGTCGTCGAGCGGATACTCGCCGTACACCATGTAGTTGCCGACGCCGGCGCCGTAGCCAGCCCAGTCCTTGTAGAACGAGGCGACCGCAAGCAGGTCCGGAATGTAGACCTTGCTCACGAACTCCTGCGCGCCAGCGATGAGCTTCTTGAACTGCGCGATCGTGTGGATGTTCAGCGAAGCCTGCTTGTCGGGGTCGACCGGAGTCGCCATGCCGCCGACCAGGAAGCTCTGCAGGTGAGGGTTCTTACCGCCGAGGATGGCGTGCATCTTGATGAACTCTCGCTGCCACTCGAGCGCTTCGAGATAGTGCGCCACGGCCATGAGATTGGCTGCCGGCGGGAGCTTGTACGCCGGATGCCCCCAATATGCGTTGGCAAATGGCCCGAGTTGCCCGCGATCGACCAACCCTTTGACGCGGTCCTGGATGCCCTTGAAATACGTCGCGCTCGACTTAGGCCAATCCGAAATCGATTGCGCGAGCGCCGCGGTCTCCTTCGGGTCGGCACTGAGCGCCGACACGATGTCGACCCAGTCGAGCGCGTGCAGGTGATAGAAGTGGATCACGTGGTCCTGGATGCACTGGGACGCGATGATCAAGTTGCGGAGGATCCGCGCGTTGGGCGGAGGCTTCGCACCGATCGCGTCTTCGACCGCGCGGATCGAAGCGATCGCGTGCACCGTCGTGCAGACCCCGCAGATGCGCTGGGTAAAGGCCCAGGCATCACGCGGGTCGCGGCCTTGGAGGATGATCTCGATTCCGCGGAACATGGTCGAGGAAGACCAAGCGTTTGCGACTTTGCCCTCGTCGACTTCCGCTTCGATGCGCAAGTGGCCTTCGATGCGGGTCACGGGGTCGACAACGATATGGGTCATCCTTCGCCTCCTTCATCGGTCCGCGCGGGCGGCCCCTCTGGTGCATGATCAGCACCGGTTCCAACGAGCTTCTTTCCGAGGTGTACCAAGGTGTGCGTCGCAAACGCAGTGGTGACACCGATGGTCGCCCAGAAGCCAACCTTGTCGATGTCCGAGCCTTTGCCGAAGCCCGGGAAGCCTGGCAGGTGCGAGTAGAACGGCGTCATCTTGTCCCAGAAGTCCGGCTCTGCGCAGCCGATGCAACCGTGCCCGCATGCGATCGGCCAACTGGTGTTGTCGTTCCAGCCCACGTTCGGGCAGTTCTGGAAGGACACCGGGCCCTTGCAGCCCATCTTGTACAGGCAGTGCCCGTCGCGATGCGCTTCGTCGCCCCATTGCTCGACGTATTGTCCGGAATCGTAGTGTGCGCGCCGCTCGCAGTTGTCGTGAATCGACTTTCCGTAAGCGAAAAGCGGGCGATTCAGTTTGTCGAGAGCGGGGAACCTTCCGTAGGTCAGGAAGTAGACCAGCGTCGCGGTGAGGTTCTGAGCGTTCACCGGACAGGCCGAAAGGTTGATCAGAGTCTTGATTCCGGGGACCGCGTCGGAAACGCCGATCGCGCCTGTCGGATTCGGTGAGGCCGCTGGGATTCCTCCAAAAGAGGCACAGGTGCCGACCGCAACGGTCGCCAGCGCGTTGCCGCAGACTTCGTTGGCGATGTCATATGCCGACTTGCCGCCGACGGTGCAGTACGCCCCGTTCGCGCCGGTCGGAATCGAGCCCTCGACGACTGCGATGTATGCGCCCTTCTGGTTTTCGACGACCGAGTGAAGGTTTTCCTCAGCTTGATGACCGGCTGCCGCCATGATCACCTCGTGGTAGTCGATCGAGATCAGATCGAGGATCACTTCTGCTGCAGTCGGCTTGCTTGCGCGGAGGAACGATTCGGTGTTGCCCGCGCAATCTTGGAAGTTGAGCCACACCAACGTTGGCTTCGGCTTGTTCTCGAGTGCGTCGGCGATCATCGCCGTCGCGCCCTTCGGCAAACCAAACATCACTGCCATCGCGGAGCAGAAGCCCATGAACTCGCGGCGTGATACGCCGCGTGCTTCTAGCTCACGACGGAAGTCGCTTCCTGGTTCATCCATCGCATCCTCCTTGCTGTTCAAAAGCAAAGCCGCGGCAGTTGAATTATCAGCCGCCGGTCGACGGGACTCTAACCCCCCGAAACCCACTAAAACAAGGTCTTCGTAGCTATTGAGAACCGTTTTCTGTATGACGCGCGCGCGTTGCGCCTGAGCGTCTCGACGCGCAAGATTTGCGCCGATCTTGGTGACCGGGAAACCGTCAAGGTAGGATCATTGGAGTGTCCGTCGGTTCAGAAGACTACCGCTTTTTCAAGGTCGTCCAGGGCTACCTCGAGCAAGCTGCCGAGTTGACCGGCCTTCCGCGTCACGTGAAGGCGATCCTCGAGGAGCCGAAGAACGAGCTGATCGTGCATTTCCCGGTGCGGATGGACAATGGCGAGACGCGGGTA
>Ga0209271_10000507_pt1 | contig 13283 bp, 14 predicted proteins | sample tdAd002_FD_187123 | JGI IMG/M metagenome (GOLD analysis project Ga0209271, IMG submission 187123) | Marine sediment microbial communities from the Atlantic coast under amendment with organic carbon and nitrate - tdAd00.2 (SPAdes)... | ecosystem: Environmental > Aquatic > Marine > Coastal >... | reverse complement strand
GCCCTGCTTATAAATGAGCAGACAGCGAATGACCTTGATGCCACCCGCTGTGGACCCCGCAGAGCCGCCAATAAAGCTCGCGAACAACAGCAACACAGGCAAAGCCGCCGGCCAGTTAGCGTAATCGGCAGTTGTGAAGCCCGTCGTGGTCGCGATCGATACTGCCTGAAACAGGCCATTGATGATGGCACCTCCCGGCGTCGCGTAACTCTGGTGATAGAACAGGCCGGCAACAACGAGTACAGCAAGGACGATTAGTATCATCGTGTACGCGCGAAACTCCGGGTCGCGAGAATAGTGATTGACCGATACAAAGCGCCAGGCATAAAAATGCAGCGAGAAATTAATGCCTGCAGCAAACATAAAAACGATTGCGACGATATCGATGGCTGCACTATTAAAGTAGCCGATACTCATATCATGCGTGGAGAAACCGCCGATCGCGACGGTCGAATATGCGTGGCACAAAGCATCGAACCAGCTCATGCCGGCGACCATATAACTGACCGCGCAGGCAATCGTGAATGCCAGGTAAACATACCAAAGCGCCTTCGCAGTCTCGGTAATGCGCGGCGTCAGCTTTGTGTCCTTAACAGGTCCGGGCGTTTCAGCGCGATACAGCTGCATGCCGCCGACGCCAAGCATTGGCAGCACGGCCACGGCCAGCACGATGATTCCCATACCGCCAAGCCATTGCAGCTGCTGGCGGTAATACAGAAGCGATCGCGGCAACTCGTCAAGGCCGGTGAGTACTGTTGCACCGGTCGTGGTTAGTCCTGACATGGATTCGAACACCGCATCCGTGAAGGACATCGTAATCGCATCAGCGAAATACAGTGGGGCGGCACCAAAAGTGCCCAGTACGGTCCAGAATGCAGCGACGACCAGGAACCCGTCGCGCAAACGCAGATCCTTGCGTGAGCGGTGCACGGGCAACCAGATGATAAGCCCCGCCGCCAGCGTCAGGCCGAATCCTTCAACGAACGGCAGCCAGGATGGTTCCTTGAAGATTATGGCGATGATGACCGGTGGCAACATCGTCAGGCTGAACATCATGAGTAGCAGCCCGAGAATTCGTTGTACTACTGTCCAGTTCATATTGGGTGCGGGCGCTTAGACGAACGACACGCCAACCTGGAACAATTTCTCCAGGTGCTCTATCTTGCGGCGATCCGTCAGGAAAAGGATCACGTGATCATCTGTTTCGATCACGGTATCGTGGTGCGCGATGATGACCTGAGACCCGCGCACAATCGTTACAATTGCGGCGCCCTTCGGCAGAGCGATGTCCTCTATCTTGCGGCCAACGACGTTAGATTCTCCTTCCTTGCCGTGGGCGATCGCCTCGATGGCCTCCGCTGCACCGCGGCGCAAGGAATGCACCTTGGCAACGTCGCCCCGACGCACATGAGCGAGCAGCGAGCCTATCGTTACTTGCTGCGGTGAAATAGCGATGTCGATGCTCCCGGCCTCCACGAGGTCGACATACGAAGCACGATTGATAAGCGCCATAACCTTGTGAGCTCCAAGCCGTTTCGCAAGCATCGAGCTCAGAATATTGGCTTCCTCTGAGTTCGTCAGTGCGCAGAACACATCGACGTTGTCGATGTTCTCCTCCAACAAAAGCTCCTCATCGGCGGCATCGCCAACGAGCACAATCGCTTTGTTGAGCTGCTCGGAAATGTGCCGCGCACGCTCAGGATTTCTTTCGATGATCTTGACCTGGTTTGTTTGTTCCAGGGCAAGCGCGAGCCGTACACCAATGTTGCCACCACCCGCAATGACGACGCGGCGCACCGGATCCTCGAGACGCCGCATTTCGCTCATGAAAACGCGAATGTCTTTTCGGTCGGCGATAAAAAAGACCTCGTCACCCTCCTGGATCACCGTGTCTCCCTCGGGCAGCATGGCCTTGCCACGGCGATATATCGCCGCTATACGCCCTTCGGTGTTCGGCACGTGTTCCTTAAGCGTGGCAATACGCTGACCGACAAGCAGGCCGTCCCGATCGGCTTTGACGCCGACAAGGCGAACGCGGCCATCGGCGAAGTCCAGAACCTGTGAGGCGCCCGGATACAGAATCAATTGTTCGATGTACTCGCAGACAAGCTGTTCCGGGCTGATGCGCACGTCGACCGGAATCGAATCCTGCGTGAACAGGTCTTTCGCATTCATGTACTCGGCGGCCCGAATTCGGGCGATCTTGGTCGGAGTATGAAACAGGGTGTAGGCCACCTGGCAGGCGACCATGTTCGTCTCATCAGCGTCGGTTAGAGCAACGACGATATCCGCGTCATTTGCACCGGCACGATCCAGCACGTCGGGATGTGCAGCATGACCAACAACGGTCCGGATATCGAGACGGTCCTGCAGCTCGCGCAGCACGTTGGGCCGCCTGTCGACAACTGTGACTTCGTTGGCCTCTTCGCGCGACAGGTGGTAAGCAGCTGATGAGCCAACCTGCCCCGCACCGAGAATGAGAATTTTCATTGTTCTTGTCGGGCCTCAGAGCGCAGCGAACCACGCTGCCTCGGGTCCTTAGTCTACATCAGTTCGTTTACATCAAGTCGAGATTTGCATAGCTCAGAACGAGCCATTTTGTGCCCGCTGTCTCAAAATTGACTTCAACCCTGGCATGAGCGCCCTGACCCTCACAATTGAGAATCACGCCGTCGCCGAACTTGCCGTGCCTGACACGCTGGCCGAGTCGAATGCCCAGCTCGGCGCCCGGTGCAGTCGATTTCGAGCTGCGCCCCGGCGACCTCATCGGCCGCGATACCTGCACGCGAGGCCGAATTTCTTCGATGTGCTCGTCTGGAATCTCGGAGATAAATCGGGATGGTTGGGAAAAGTTGTCCATGCCATGCAGGCGACGTTGTTCGGCGTAGGTCACATACAAATTCTGCTTGGCGCGTGTAATGCCGACGTAGCACAGGCGCCGCTCCTCCTCCAGACCATTCGGGTCGGCGATAGAGCGCTGGTGCGGGAACAAACCATCCTCCATTCCGGAAAGAAACACTAGCGGAAACTCGAGACCCTTGGCTGAGTGCATGGTCATCAACTGCACACAATCTTCCCATGCGTCTGCCTGACCCTCGCCGGCCTCGAGCGCGGCGTGGGACAGAAACTCATCAAGTGGCGACATCTCTTCAGCCGGGTCGGGCTCGAAGCTCTTTGCCGCGCTGACAAGCTCGAGCAGGTTTTCGATGCGTGTTTCGCCCTTCTCGCCCTTGTCCTTCTTGAAGAAGTCGATCAACCCGCTTGCATGAATGACGTGATCGACTTGTTCCTGCAGGTCCAGGTTGGCGGTGTCGCGCGCCATCTTCTCGATCAGGTTCATAAAGGCGAGGACCGAATTGGCAGCGCGGCTATTTAGTTCGTCACTGGCAACCGCGCCAGCGGCGCGCCACATCGAGCAGCTATTGGCGCGCCCGTAGGCGCGCATGATTTCAACGGTGCGAGCGCCGATGCCTCGCGTGGGCCGATTCACAATACGCTCGAACGAAGCGTCGCCATCACGGTTTGATATCAGGCGCAGATACGCCAGTGCATCCTTGATCTCCGCGCGCTCAAAAAACCTCAGGCCGCCGTAAACACGATATGGAATGCGGGCATTGATCAGTCCCTCCTCGAGCACACGGGACTGGGCATTGGATCGATACAGCACCGCAGCGTCGGCGCGCAGATTGCCCTGATCGATCCAGTCTCGCAGACGACCAATGACGAAGTCGGATTCGTCGCGCTCGTTATACGCAGCATAGACCTTGATCGACTCACCCTCTGCACCGTCGGTCCAGAGATTTTTGCCCATGCGTGAGTTGTTGTTGGCGATTACGGCATTGGCTGCGTTCAGAATGGTCGCCGTCGAGCGGTAGTTTTGTTCGAGCTTGACGACAGTTGCGCTCGGGAAGTCTTTTTGAAAGCGATGAATGTGTTCGACACGAGCGCCGCGCCAGCGGTAGATCGACTGATCGTCGTCGCCCACCACAAAAGGAACGCCGTCGTTGCCAGCCAGCAATCTTAGCCAGGCATACTGAATGGCATTCGTATCCTGGAACTCATCGACGAGCAAGTGCTGGAAGCGCCGCCGATAGTGCGCCAGCAAGTCCGCGTTGTCGCGCCATAATTCATGAGCGCGGAGTAGTAGCTCGGCAAAATCAACAAGCCCACCACGGTCGCAAACCTCTTCGTAAGATTGATAAAAAGAGATCATCTGGCGCCGATTTACATCACCTTCGTCATCGAGATGTTGTGGACGCAAGCCTTCGTCTTTTTGCGCGTTGATAAAATACTGGATTTCGCGCGGCACCCAACGGCTGTCATCAACCTCGAGATTCTTGAGCAGACGTTTGATCAGCCGAATCTGGTCGTCGGAATCGATAATCTGAAAGTTCTGTGGCAAGCCAGCTTCGCGCCAATGCCGGCGCAGCAAACGATGTGCCAGGCCGTGAAACGTCCCTATCCAGAGGTGGCTGACAGGCGTACCAAGCAGCGACTCGATGCGCCCGCGCATCTCGGCGGCTGCTTTGTTGGTGAAAGTCACAGCAAGAAGGCTTTGGGGCGAGACACCCTCAACATCGATCAGCCATGCGGCGCGATGCACTAGTACACGAGTCTTGCCGCTGCCGGCGCCGGCAATGACGAGCATCGGGTCAGTCGATGCAGTGACCGCCTGACGCTGCGCGTCGTTCAGTGATTCGAGGATCGGGGTGACGTCCATATTTGCAGCAAGGCCGCTCCGGGAAAGCGCGCCATCTTAGCAAACAAAGGGAGTAACAGGGCCCGGGAATTATAGCGTAAACGAGGGTTTTGCAGGAGGCCCTTTAGGGCCGACTGCTTCGGGCCTAAAGGCCCTCCTACTGTTGCCAAACCACCCCAATTGAATAGCGGTTGCGGTCGTACGCTATGCGCGCATCAGTAGATACTACTTCACGATGGTATATATCTGCGGACAGGCTCAGGTGCTCGGTCATCCGGTATCGGAGGACAAGCTCGCCATCAAGTGTTTCAAGCGTCTTGGGTCCGGCTACCGGATTGTTGAATGCGAACGCATTGGGATAATCATAATTTCGGTAGTAGCCATTTGTTTCGAGTTCAAAGCGCCTGCCCGGCGACCAGTGAAACTCGAACAGGTAGCCGTCGCGCGTGTAGTCGTTGTAACCCTCATAGCGATCGGTGCGGTCCGTCAGCTCGTAGCCGAAACCAAACCATATGTTTTCAGTGATGCGCTGCCGCGCCAGCAGGGCAACGGCCAGGTAGTCATAGCGAAGGCTCGGGTTCGTGATCAGTTGCTCGCCATCGAGGTTAAACGAAGGCCGGCTGCCGTAACGCCGACTGTATTTGTCGACCGTCATGCGCAGCAAAGAGGTCGGACCAAACTTGTACTGCACGTTTGCCCCGAACCGGAAATACTCGTGATCGTACTCGGGTACGACTTCCGTATCTTCGTAATTCCATAACTGGGCTTTCATGCGCAGGCCGAAAGAAAGTCGTTCGTAACTACGGAGTACCGACATTTCGGGGCCATAGCGCTCGTAATTCATGCGATCGTCGATCAGTTCGTTGTTAGCGCCACCTGTTCTCGGCGTGCCATCGTCGGGATCGTAATAAGTTTCATCATGCTTTGCGATTGTGAATGCGCTGTAGACGCGAGTCCTGCGACCTTCTTTCGTACGATCGAATTCGCTGCCAAAACGGATCTCGTGGCTGTACTCGTCGGCCGCCTCTAACTCTCTGTCGTTGTAGTAGCGACCGTAGAGTCGATATTGGCCGAAGAAGGATTCATGCTCAAAACTGTTTACCGAATACCGGGCAGTAAGGTCGACCGGCAGGAATGTGCCGGAAATCACCTCGGGAATCACGAGCGGCAAATCCGGATCGGCAAAATCAATGTATGGCTGCTCTGGCGCGCGAAATACATTGTCGTCGGTGCCAAATCCGACAAAGGCAAAGAGGTCGAAGTCGAATACAGACCGCTTTTCGCGTTCTTTTTCAGTGCGAACGAGTATCGGATCAGCGGCTCTCTTCGCAGCCTGCAGGCGCGAAATCGCGATCATTGCAAGCTTGCGAATTTGTCTATTCTCTTCCTGATCGCGCGCCTGACGAAACCAGTCCAACGCGTCCTCAACATCGCCGGCAGCATAGGCGTTGAGGCCGAGATTGTAATGTGAAATCACGCGCAGGCTGGGTGACCGGGCCGCCTTGAGCAATGAGGTACGTGCGCGAATATGCTGCTGCGCCCGATAGTGCGCGACGCCAGTATTAAAATGCAGCAGCGGCGTGTCCATGCCGGCCTCTGCAGCCTCGTGATAGCGCAGCAATGCGGCCCAATACAGATCGTCACGAAACAGGCGGTTGCCGTCTTCGAAGGCATCGTAGGCGGTTGCGGCTGCAGCGGGAAGCTCTGCTACCAAACACACAATAGCCAACGCAAGCGCAATTACGCCGCGCGCGTTTCGGCATCCAGTTTTCTCACGTATCACGAGAATGGCCCAAGCTCCAGGTGGTCCGTGTTATGTAGAATCGCAAGGTTACCGGCTTTGCGGCCTCCAAAACTATGACGTGGCGCATAAAAATCCCCCTGAAAGTGCATCTTTCAGAGGGATTTCGCCGGATTAACGAATATGCGCTCCGGCTGGGAGATCTGCAGTGGTCTAAACGTCGTCGTCGCTGACGTCATCCTCGGACTCATCAGACATGTCGTCATCCATGTCATCGTCCTCTTCCTCGTGCTCTTCCTCGTCGAATTCGTCATCGTCGATCTCTTCGCCTTCATCCTCTTCAAAGTCGTCCTCTTCGTCGAGATCACTTTCGTCGAAATCCTGATCGTGCTCGAAGTCATCCTCGGCATCCTCGAACTCGTCTTCCTCGTCGCCGAAGTCATCTTCGCCTTCTTCAAGTACATCTGACTCACCGTCGTCGAATTCGCCGTGGTCAGGCTCGTCGCGTTCGAGTTCGCCTTCCTCGCGACTTTCGTCAACATCGTCGTTGACGTCGTCATCGCCATCTGCGAAGTCGCCGCCATCGGGTCCGTCCATCTCGGAAAACGCAGCATCGAAATTGCTGACGTCGTCGAGCACTTCCATGGTTACGTCAAGATCATCGAGCTCATCTGCGTGCGCCGTGGTCGGCAAAAACGCAAAACCCGTCAAAACCAGGGTCGCGATAAATACGTTGAAATATTTCATGGTCTTACTCCATACATTTTCGCCGGACATCCGTTCCGGTCGATTCCTAAGTTACATCCACGCGCAAACGAAAAGTTCGGTCGCGCTCTTCGTGTTCAAGGTGCGCGAGCAGCTCGCCGCCAGTTGGCGTCAACGCAATCAGCGTCAACGGCAGGAAATTCTTGCCCTCGTTAAGGCTTGTTTCCCAGGTAATCTCTCGCTGCCCGGGAAAGCCACTGAGCTCGATGCCGTCGGGCAGCGATACAGTCAGGGTTGCAGACTCGAGAGCCGTCGCTGACGCGAACACGAGGTTGACCGTATGTGGCTCTTCAAGGGCAACCGTTACGCCGGGAATTGCCGACGCCGCATCGGGTAGCTGCGGACTGGTGAGTAACATGCCGCCGATCATCCACACGGCAATTGTCGCTGCTATCGCTGCGCCAAAACCGGTCAACATCCATCGGTTGCGCTGCCGGCGCGAGCCTTCGTGTGTGGCCCGAACTAATGCCTGGTCATAGAATCCTGCGTCCGCTGCGGGCATGGGATAATCCTTTAATAATTCCCGGATCCGGAGGTCCTGTTCCTGATCCTGCATGTTGATATCGTCGTTTTGCATGATTTCGTCCTGCTTGACCCCTTACACGTCAGGTGTCAGGAAATGGTTCCGTCCGCGAGCAAAATTTCCCGCAAGCGAGCCCTGGCGCGGTGTAGGCGCGATTTAACAGTACCCACCGGGATATCTGTCAGCGCCTCGATTTCTGTGAGTTTGTAGCCTTCGGAGTCGTGCAGCAGCACTACGATACGGTGGTCGTCGCTGAGCTGTTCGAGAGCCCGATCCAAACTTTCTATCTTCTCCAGGCGCTCATTGTCCTGCACGGGGTTCTGTGTGCCCGGCAGCCCTTCGAGGCCGTCACCCGCGAGCTGACCCTCATCCACAGTGTGCATACGCCGGCGCGCGAACCTGCGCCGTTCATCAATAAACATGTTGTACATTACGCGGCACAGCCAGGAGCCGGGCTCGTCTTTTTCAACGAGGTCATCGAGCTTGCCATAGGCCTTGATCAACAACTCCTGAAAGAGATCCTCCGCCTCAGCTTTGGCGCCGGTCAATCGCCACGCGAGACGGTACAGGCGATCAAAATGCGGTCGCACAAGTCGCTCGAAGGCCAGATTTTGCTCAGCGCTACTCACAATGTGTCCGAGTGTATAACCACTATTGACGCGGGCAAGGATCCAATTGGCAGTTTCCATGCATCTGGGATACATGAATAAGAAATATGCACCGGCGCTTCTCGGCGTCATTGCCGCGATCGCAATCACGACGGTCATGGATGCAACGGGTTACGCAGCCTTTAGCGCCCTGCCCCTGTTTCCTTTGTTCGCGCTGTTTTGGTACCTGCAGAAATTCTCTCGGCAGGAAGTCGGCCTGGTCCGGGGCCCGCTCTACGCCTACGGATATGCGCTGGTGTATCCGACCATCGTGCTGAGCCTTATTGGACTAATTGCCCTGCTGGTCGGCGCGGTCGATACGAGCAACGCCGACTGGGGCAAGGTTTTCACGAATATGGCGCTGCTGAGCACGACGGGAATCCTGATCGGCGTTATGACGGAAGAAGGGTTCTTTCGCGGCTGGCTGTGGGCCGCTCTGAAGCGCGCCGGGCAGACTGACATGCAGGTCCTGGTATGGACGAGCGTCGCGTTTACCCTATGGCACGTCTCGGCGATCTCGCTCGATACCGGATTCGACGTCCCCGCGAAAGAGATTCCGGTTTATCTGCTCAATGCGACGCTTCTCGGTGCAATCTGGGGCTTGCTGCGAATGGTCTCTGGCTCGATAGTCGTGTCGAGCGTGTGTCACGCCGTCTGGAATGGCATCGACTATCCGTTGTACGGTTTTGGCGAGAATGTCGGTGCGCTCGGCATCGCGCAAACGCACATCTTCGGCCCTGAGGTCGGCTGGGTCGGGGCAGGCGTTAACCTGACCATCGCCGCAGCGTTGTTCTACAAGCTAAGCTGGTACAGGAAGTAGTGATCAACTAGCAGCGCGGCGAACAGAACGCCGAGGTAGGTGATCGAAAACTTGAACGAGCGCATTGGCAATACGAGATCGCCAGGAGTACGACGCATCTGAATGGCGTACCAGAGAAATCTGGCGTCGAGTAGCAGGGCTATCGACAGATAGATAATGCCACTCATCCCGGTCAGGTACGGGACGATCGTGATCAGGATCAGCAATATCGTATACAGAAGAATGTTGAGCCGCGTGTACTCATCGCCGTGCGTCACGGGCAGCATCGGGATGCCGACTTTCTCGTACTCTTCTTTTCTTGCAATCGCGAGCGCCCAGAAGTGTGGTGGCGTCCATATGAAGATGATTAGAAAAAGCAGCAGCGCACTACTGTGAATTTCGCCGGTCATCGCCGTCCAGCCGAGCACGGGCGGCGCTGCGCCGGCCGCACCGCCGATCACGATATTCTGCGGTGTCGCGCGTTTGAGGAATACGGTGTAGACAACGGCATATCCGATCAGTGACGCAAATGTCAGGACAGCGGTCAGCGGGTTCACGAGGAACCAGAGAATGATCATCGCGATCACGCAAAGTATTGAGGCGAAGCTCAATGCGGCCTTTTCTGTGAGTTTGCCTTGTGGCAGTGGGCGACCACGCGTGCGCATCATCAGGATGTCGGTGCGATGATCGAGCACATGATTGAAGACCGCGGCTGACGAAGATGCGAGTCCAATACCAAGAGTGCCGAAAATCAAAGCAGTCACGTCGGGCCAGCCCGGCACCGAGAGAAACATCCCGACAATCGCTGTGAACACGATCAGCATGACGACACGTGGCTTTGTCAGCTCGTAGTAATCACGCCAGTCCGTGTATGTCTCTACATTCGTATTCAAGTCTCTACTCGTCAGCCGATACGCGACAGCCTCAAAAGGTGCTTGATGTCATCGACCATTTCGGCCGGATCGAGGTCCGGTCGGAAATACATCACCAGGTTGCCATGCGGATCGATAAGAAAGTAACCACCTGCCGGGAGGTCTGTGGGCCTTTTCTTGTTCAGCAGGCCATTAAGGCTGCTGTCCTCTATTGTAATCAGGCCCGGGTGTTCCTCAGCGAGAAACACTGTATCGGGCGCCGTATCGCCGTGCAAGAAGACCCGCTTGACGCGATCCATTTCCTTGCCGAGCATCAGGCGCGACTGGCGGGCGGCATACAAGGCGTTAAGACAGGAATCGGCGCATGGCCCGTCATTGGCGTATAGCAGTAGCCATGCCGTGGTGCCGGCATGTTCGTTAAGCACGGTGCCAGGTGAAATATCACGCAGGTTGATGATGGGTTCAAGCAATGCGCCGTGATTGGTCCGGCCGGCGGGTTGCAGCAGGCCGCCCGGATAGTAGAGCAATGCAGCGACCAGCAACGGGCCGAGAAAAACGACTGCGATAAGCAGGAACTGCCTGCGGCCTGCGTGCCGGTTCCGCTCCGTCATGACTCGAGGCCGCGTTTGCGGAAATTCCAGACCAAGAGGCCTGCAAGCACAATACCCATCGCAAACCACTGCAGCGCATAGGCGTAGTGCCTGCCCGGTCCCATTTCCTCGGGCACCCAATGACGGAAAAAGCCGTGCTGATCCTCCGGATCCATCAGCAATACGAATGGCTGCACCTCGTGACCGAGCGCTTGTGCGACCTCGTCGAGCAGCGGATACACCGCGAGTTTTGGCCAGTCCGTGCCGGGCGGAATGGCGTCGCCCATGCGATAGCCGGCCCGCGGCAGGGATCCGGCACGACCTCGCACAGTCACGCTGTTGTCCGGGAGCAGGAGTTCCGTGGCACCTACCTCGGCTCCGCTACGTTCGAACCAGCCACGATTGATTATGAGCAACGGCTCATCCTCCGCTATCACAAGTGGCGTTAGCACGTAGTAACCGTAGCGGCTGTTAATGATGATGTTTTCGAGCAGAATCTGATGTTCGCTATCAAAGCGGCCAGTCACCCTTAACTTTTGGAACGAGCGAATATCCATGCCGTTCGACCAGGACGCGAACCCGGCCTGCGAATCAAAGGCCTGTTGTTCTGCACGCTTTTGGAGTCCGCGGTCAATTTGCCATGCGCTCAACGCAACGAACTGCACAACGAGGATTGCGCCAATTACGTACGGAATCCAGCCGAGGATTTTCTTTTTGGTAGCTTCGTTCAAGATATAATTAGTTGTTGTCGACGCTTGGAGATAGCCATGAAAATCATTGTACTGGTTCTGCTCGCGGCCATAGTGATCGCTTTGTTTTCAGGCCTCTTTTTCCTCGTCAAGGACAAGGATCATCCGAACTCACCAAGATTGCTGACGGCACTTAAAGTCCGTGTCGGACTCTCCATCGCTCTCGTTCTGCTACTGGTGCTGTCCTACAAATTTGGTTGGATCACCGGTTAGAACTGCTGTTGTAGGAGCGGGCCATGCCCGCGAGCGATAGCAGCGGTCGCAAGACCGCTTAAGGTTTGATCGCCCGCATGGCGGGCTCCTACAGAGATCTACATCCAATAGACAAATACGTACAGTCCGACCCAGACAACATCCACAAAATGCCAGTACCAGGCAACCGCCTCGAATGCGAAGTGACGGTCGGGCGTGAAGTGCCCTTTGACGACACGCAACCAGATTATCGTCAGCATGATCGCGCCAATGCTCACGTGCATGCCATGAAAACCGGTGAGCATGAAGAACGTTGACCCGTAAATTCCGGTAGTCAACTTGAGGTTCATGTGCTCATAGGCTTCGATGTATTCAGCGGCCTGGAGGTAGACGAACGCAAAGCCGAGAATAAAGGTCAGCGCAAGAAACACCGTCAGAATGTTGCGCTTGCCTGCGAGCAAGGCATGATGCGCGATCGTCACGGTGATACTACTGGTCAACAGGATTGCAGTATTAATGAGTGGCAGGCCGAAAGGACCCATCACCTCGTAGTCGCCACCGATTTCCCCGGGGCCATTGGACGGCCAGGTGCTCTCGTAGCCGTCCCAGAGCAGCAGGTTGGTGAAAAAATTGTTGCTGGCGCCACCAAGCCAGGGAATCGACATGTTTCTGGCGTAAAATAGCGCGCCGAAAAAAGCGGCGAAGAACATTACTTCCGAGAAGATGAACCAGAACATCCCCATGCGAAAAGACTTGTCCACCTGTTCGTTGTAGAGACCACCGACGCTCTCGTTGATTACCGTGCCGAACCAGCCGATCAGCATGAACACCATGACAGCGACGCCTGTCATCATGATCCAGAATCCGGCATCTGCGCCATTCAGCCAGGTAGAAACGCCAACCATGAGGAACAGCAAACCAATGGAACCGACTATCGGCCAATGGCTGCCGTGTGGCACGTAATATTTATCTTGTGCGTGAGACATAGGTGCTCTCTGTATCAAATAAGGTGTACGACAATGTAATGGTGTCTACGTAGTCAGGTAGATTCGGGTCTACGATGAACTGTAACGGCAAGGCGCGCTTTTCGTTCGCCGCGAACTCCTGGCTCGTAAAACAAAAACACTCGATCTTCTTGAAGTGTGCATTTGCCGACGCCGGCGCGATGCTTGGCACGGCCTGCCCAACTAAAGCCGAATCGGAATGGTTGGTGGCTGAGAATGTCGCGAAGTACATTTTGCCAGGATGCACTTCCATGCTGTCGACGTCAGCCGAAAAAGCCCACGGCGCGTATTCGTTGACCGTCGTCACGAACTCAATGCGTATCGTGCGCGTCAGATCAGGCTCCTCCACGGCGGCGACCGCGCTTGAATTCGCACGCCCGCCAAATCCCGTGATGTCGCAAAACACATCGTAGAGCGGTGGCAACACCAGGAACCCGAAAGCGAACATGGCGCCTGCGAAAACCAGTAAGCGCCCGGTCAGCGAACGATTCGATATTTGTTTTTGCGGTTCGGTCATGACTCAGGCGCGCAAGACACCCATCAGGATGAAGCCCAGATAAAAGGCAACAGCAATGCCGCCCATTATCAGAGCTGTGCGGCGTATGTTTTTGCGCTGCTCAGTGTCGTTGCGTGTCATTCAAATGACTCCTGTGCAACGCGAAGCTTCGGCGGTGTATCAAAGGTGTGATACGGCGCCGGAGA
>Ga0209271_10000506_pt1 | contig 13305 bp, 8 predicted proteins | sample tdAd002_FD_187123 | JGI IMG/M metagenome (GOLD analysis project Ga0209271, IMG submission 187123) | Marine sediment microbial communities from the Atlantic coast under amendment with organic carbon and nitrate - tdAd00.2 (SPAdes)... | ecosystem: Environmental > Aquatic > Marine > Coastal >... | reverse complement strand
CAATAATGGTTTCAAGCAAGTCTTCTTCGATAAGAAGGTGAATAATGCTCTGGTTAATTTTTTCCTGAGCCATCGGGTTGGTGGTGGTTGTTTTTCCAAAAAAGATATTGTTCAATATGGTTTGAGAATAGATGTAATGGGACATTTGATAGAAAGTAACGGCATTCGGATCGTCTGAGGAAATTTTTTCTCTAAACAAGTAGCGGCCTTCTAAAATAAGCGTTTCCAAAATTTGGGGCAAGGCAATCATTTTGTGTTTGCTCGGATTAAATCTTAAGGCCAGGTCTAAAAGCTTATCTTGGTCTTTGGTTGAAAGTTGATGCAATTTTTTCTTTTTTAAACGATTGACTAGTTCTTTATGTTCTTCCAACTCATCAGGAGCAATAGGGCTCTGTTCGAAAAATACCGCTTCTGGCGGAAGGTTTCCTAAAATATCAACGGTTTGTTTGGAGAGATCAGAACCTAAACTCAATAGGGGTCTGAAAAGTTCGGCGGTATTTAAGAATTTGCGAAAATATTTGTTCTGGGGCAAGTAATTGTAAGCGAAAGATGTGTGATTGGGTGTTCCGAAAACCAGATTTTCTGCAATGCTGGAATGATACAGATATTGGTTTTCATCAAAGAATTCAACATAGTCAGCCAATGCTTCACCAAAATCGCGCTGAAAATTTTGGCGGATACGGATGATGTTTGACACCAAGTTGGTATCTTGATCATGAACAATAATAGTATTTAAACCGAAGCCTAATACATCTACAAATACGCCTGTTTGTTGTAAAACTCCAATAATATCGTCAAGGCTCGGCATGATGTCACCTTCGTCGGTTCTGATTTCATCTGTTTTGGCCAAACATGAATAGAGCAGGTTCTCTTCAATGGTTCCGGTAAAAATAAAAGGCGCCTGGGAAACAAAGCCCATATTATATATCATATCCTTCTTGGATAAGTCGGAAACTTCTTTGCTACCCATTAAAACATGACCGTTCGTATATTTATACAATTGACCTATACACTGTGCCAGGGTGCTCTTTCCACTTCCTGAAAAACCGACCAGTGCCAGATGTTCCCCTGGTTTCAATGAAAAATTAATTTTGTCAAGTAACCGAATGCCGCTTCCGGTATCAAAGGTCAAGTCTTTTATTTCAAGACTCCCTTCCAGTTCATAAGGATCACGGTCTTTTGGTTCTATTTCGTGTTCAGGCATGACATCGAATGCTTCCATGGTCCGTTTATAACGTATGGAGGCGTCCTGATAAACCTGATAAAATTCAATCATTTCTTTCCATGGATTATACAGTTTCTCCTGGGCGGATAAAAACGCTACGAGAGAACCAAGTTCTAATCGGCCCTTCATCGCCAGATAACCACCTAAAAGAAAAATGAGGAACGGACTCAGGTTATTAAAAAAATTGTTGGTAATTTTGACAGCTTGAGAATAAAGTGTCCATACGATTCGAATCTTTAAGAGTTTGTCCACCAATTGGTCGTATTTACGGTTTTCAATGCGATAGGCGCCATTGCCGTGAACTTCGTGAATTCCAGATATCGTTTCTCCGACTTTGCTTGTAAGTTGACGCGTTGTGTCGACTCGTTTTTTGTTGGCTTTATTGGCTCCTTTCTGAATAAAGGGAATGAAAAAGATAACAATTGGATAGATGGAAAGCGACACAAGTCCCAATAGCGGATTCAACCATATCAGATATCCGGCAAAAGCAAGCAATGTCATAATGTTGCTTAAAGGAATAGCCACAGCCATCCCGACGAAATTTCCTGAAGTAGTCAGTTCGGTAATAATTGCCGCAACGACTGTACCGGCCTGGGTCTTTCGAAAAAAATTTAAAGGGAGCGTCAAAATATGATGATACAGTTCCTTTCTTATTTCAGCTAACGCTCGTTGACCGATTAACGTTTCGATAATGTTCGTTAAAAATTTTAGCATACCGGCAACGATAACTGATGCCAGATAAATACCGCAATATAAAAATAGCAAATCCATTTTTCTTAAATTAATTGCTTCATTTACAATTCTTTTCTGCATTTCGAGCGGGAGGACTCTGGCAAAAGTCATAATCAGTATAATGAATACAAGCAGTATCTGGAGTTTGATGTTGCCTGAAAAGATCCATGAAAAGAGCGACCTTTTGACTATGGGAATTTTCTTTTTGTCCATAACAAACTGCTCCTTCACATTTAATGAGAAATTTGCTAAAAATTAAAACAATTCTTTATTTTTTACAAGAAAATAGTTGAATAAGTGATAAGGAGGATATCAATGCGCTTTCGCTGGAAACTGCTCATTTTGCTTTTGGCCATTGCAATGGTGCCGATTATGACCGGAAGAATTTTTAGCCTTCATGCTTTACGCAAGATCGGTGATACGTTTATTTCTCGATCGCGCGATAACCGTATCGCTTATATGAAAAATCATTTGAGACTCCTGGTTGACAGCTATTCCTCGGTACTTTGGATAGGTCGAGAACATATGGAGATGGCCCTTAAATATCAGGCCAGAGAGGTTGAATATTTCCTGGCCAGCGACCCTTTAACATCGAATAAGGTCTATTTTGATGCAGATTTTGACAAAGATAAGGACGTGCTCGACGATTTGATTCCTTCTCCTGTTCATATCCGCGCCCTTGCGGAAGACAAGATGGAGTTTCTCAACGTGTCCTTTTCGACGCAAGTTTTTAAAATGGCACCCGGTGTAGCGAAAGAGGATGTGAATGAAGATATCATACGCCTGTCTGCATTAACCACGGTTTATAAATATGTATCCAAGCGGTTTCCAGATCTCATTATTTGGCAGTACACAAGTCTCGAAAACGGTCTACAAAGCGTCTACCCGGGACATGGCGGAATTCCAAAAAAATTGGATCATAGAAAGCAGGCCTGGTATACGGAAGCACTCAAAACCAATCGAAAGGCCCCTCCCTGGTCTGAGCCATATGTCGATCCTGAAACCCGTCAGCTTGTCATAGCGGCAACTCTTCCTGTAAAACGACGGACCGGCGAAATCGCCGGAGTAACAGCACTGATTTCGCCCATAAGCAATCTTCTGGAACGCAAACTGCTTGTTAAAAACATCCCTTCTGAAACCAGATCCTTTATGTGTTATTTGGCTGATGTGCCGAAAACCGGCCACAAAAACATGGTGATTGTTGCCAGCGATGAGCACACGGATGTAAAGCACAGAAACTGGATGACGCCTATGAAGACCGAATGGCTCACATCAAGCAATGTTGAACAGCACCAGGCCATGATAGCCGACTTGGAGATGGGGCATACCAATATACGAAGAATGCCCTATAAAGGCCATGATAGCCTGTGGGCCTATGGAAAGCTAGGCTTTACAAGCTTTTTGGTGCTCATTACGCCGTACGAAGAAATTCTCAAGCCGGCGGATCAGGCAAAAGAATATATTCAGGCTCGCATCAACAGGATGGTTAACATCATTTGGTATCTTATGTTTGGAATGATTGTTTTTGTTTTTATATTGGCCGTTGCCTTTTCACGTACCGTAACCAAACCCATCCAAGCCCTTTCAGATGGTGCAAGAAGTCTGTCAAAAGGAAACTTTAATGCCCGGGTTGATATTCGATCGCGTGATGAGTTCGGTGATATGGGCCGATTGTTCAATACATTGGGACCCCAACTCAAGGAGCACTACCAGTGGCGCCATTCCATGGATCTGGCGATGGAAGTCCAGCAGAATCTTTTACCTGATACCGACCCCTTGATTGAGGGATTGGACATTGCCGGTAAAAGCATCTACTGTGACAAAACTGGCGGGGATTATTATGATTTTCTAGAGATAGGCCAACCTGATATGGGGAAAATTACCGTCGTTGTGGGTGATGTATCGGATCATGGTATTCCCTCGGCGCTGCTAATGACCACAGCCAGGGCGTTGATCAGACAACGTTTCTCCATGCCGGGAGATATTTCACAAATTGTTTCCGATGTAAACCGGCATTTATCCAAAGATGTACAGGAATCAGGTCAATTCATGACCCTGTTTTATAGTGAAATTGATTCAAGAGAAAAGAACATTAAATGGGTGAGATCTGGACATGATCCAGCCCTTCTCTATGATCAAAATACAGATACGTTTGATGAACTTACCGGCACGGGAATACCGTTAGGCGTTTTTGAATCCACTGTATATGAAGCAAGCTATCGAAAGATAGCTGCGGGCCAGATCGTTTTGATCGGCACCGATGGTATCTGGGAAACCCACAACACGACAGGTGATATGTTTGGGAAAGAAAATTTAAAAAAGATTATCCGAGAACAAGCAAAAGCACCGGCAGCAGAAATTGTGGCGACGGTGATTGATGAGATTGAGTCTTTTCGTAAACCACTTGAACAGGAGGATGATATCACCTTGGTGATAATTAAAATTGAGCAGTAGTTATAAAAGCTTGATGACAACCAGAGAAAACTTTCGGGTGACAGAATATAGGCGTTTCGGAGGTTGGGATACTTTGTCTTGCTCGAGAGCATGGTGAATGACAGAACGTTCACGCGCTAATGCCATATCCAAGGAGGAAAAAAACCCAATGACGTCACAACCCAAAACCAGCTTGCCGCCACTTAAAATAAGCGGAAAATTGTATTGTACCTTATTGTAGAGCGCTACTGTACAACCTATCATTATATAAAGAATAATGTCGATGAAAAATTGTCGTTTAGGTTGGGAATCATCAGGAAATGGGGATACAAACAAGCGTTCCAGTGGCCTACGAAGTCCCAGTGCTATTAGAAAGCTTGTGGATATGATTGTCCCCAAAAGCACGGGGGACATGTTTTCGATAAACGGTCAAACCTGCCCGCCCCGTAGGTCCGGCAGATCATACTGGGGTGGTTAAAACGTTCCCCTTCCTTGAACTTGAACCCAGGTTAAATATTAAATACAGATTTAACTGGGCAGGCAAAAATGAACATTTTTCAAAGGTCTCGTATAATCTTGCTCTAGCTCTTAAGTTCGTCTTTTAAGATTTCGTTTACGATTTTCGGATTGGCCTTGCCTTTGGTCTCTTTCATAACCTGACCTACGAAAAAACCGAAAAGCTTGGTTTTGCCGTTTTTGTAATCCTCTATCTCCTTTGGACAGCGCTTGAGCACCTTTAATACAACTTCTTTTATGGCAGATTCATCCGTAACCTGGACCAGCCCTTTTTCTTCCACAATCTCTTTGGGCGGTCTGCCTGTTTGAGCCATTTCGTCGAATACGGTTTTTGCGATTTTACCGCTAATAACCTTTTCATCAATAAGTTTAAGAAGTTGGGCCAGATTGCCGGAAGAAATCGGCGACTCGGCAATAGATTTATTCCGAGCGTTTAAGATACCCATTAAAGACCCCATGACCCAGTTGCTGACCTGCTTGGGATTCGGAAACTTTTTAACGCACTCCTCAAAGTAGTCAGCAAATTCGCGGCTCGATGTCAGAAAGGCGGCATCGTATGAAGGAAGACCGTATTCATCCATAAAACGCTTCTTTTTTTCATCAGGAAGTTCGGGAAGTCTCTTTCTGACAGAATCGATCCAGTCATCATTTATAACAAGCGGCAGAAGATCGGGATCCGGAAAGTAGCGGTAGTCGTGGGCATCTTCTTTGCCCCTCATGGATGTAGACCTGTTTTTATCAGGGTCCCACAATCTTGTTTCCTGAATTACCCGGCCGCCGTCCTGTAAAATTTCTTTTTGCCTGTTTATCTCAAAAACAAGCGCTTTTTCAACATGCTTGAAGGAATTTAAGTTTTTCAATTCAGTTCTGGTCCCCAAGGTTTCAGACCCTTTGGGTCTTATCGACACATTGGCGTCACACCGGAAACTCCCTTCTTCCATATTGCCGTCGCTAATATCGATGTAGCGTAAAATCGACCGTAGCTGTCTAAGATAAGATCCAGCCTCTTCAGGAGACCTAATATCTGGTTCGCTAACGATTTCGATTAGCGGTACGCCGGTCCGGTTAAAATCTACCATGCTTAAAGGTCGGTCAGGATCATGGCCAAGCTTTCCTGCGTCTTCTTCCATGTGTATCCGTGTAATACCGATCCTTTTTTTGTGCCCGTTCATTTGGATTTCAATAAATCCATTTTCTGCAATCGGCAGTTCGTACTGGGAAATCTGGTATCCTTTGGGGAGATCGGGGTAGAAATAGTTTTTGCGGGCAAATCTGCTTTCCCGGGCGATTCGGCAGTTTGTTGCAATGGCCATGCGCAATGTGTATTCAACAACTTTTTTATTAAGCACTGGAAGCACCCCAGGCATGCCCAGGCAAACGGGACAGGTGTGAGTATTGGGCGGCGCTCCGAATGATGTGGAGCAGCTGCAGAAAATTTTTGTTTTAGTCTTTAGCTGGGAATGAACTTCAAGCCCGATTACAGGTTCATATTCCATTTTTGATCTTTACGATTGATGAATTCGTAAAAAGTTGAATTCATCACGTTTGAGGTTTTAAGATTTAGGTTTTAGGTAATTAAAAAAGGTTATTTTAACAGATGTTTAAAATTTGACATTTATGACTTTTTTACGAGACCATCAATAATTAGTCAAGCCATATTTACAGCTCACCAAAAATCCTAACGTCGTATTTTCTTTTGACAAAACAGCTTATAAAATTCTATATGTATGTCTTTAATATTTATAATAGTTCTTTGAAACAAATCGACTTCAAACGAGCTTTGGGTATGATTAAATTTTATACTGGAAACTGTTTGACCCGCCTGCCACGTAAGCTCGCCCGCCAGCCAAGCAAGGCGAGGCGGCCTGGGGCACGAGCGGGCAGGGTGGATTAGGAATCGTTATGAAAGAACCATAAGCGATTTGATTTAAGAAAGAAACGCCCTTCTTAAAATAAAAACCCTTATTAATAGTATGGACGGATTCTTTCATTACGAGCTGTTATTCACGAGTTTTTTCAGTAAAAATTTAATTATACCTGAAGCGGCAATATTTTCAAAAAGCTAAAGCGTTACTAATATTTAATAAAAAAGAGGAATTTAATGAAATATTTCCTGTGTGTGTTAGGGATGGTGATGGTAGTGGAAGGGCTTCCATATTTTGCATTTCCTGAAAAAATGAAGTTTGTGATACAAAAAATTCTTGAACTGCCTGATAAAGCCTTACGAAAGTTCGGTTTTGTGCTTATGCTTGCGGGAGTGTGGCTAGTTTACATGGGTAAAAGGTGAGACCTTTGAAAAACACCCTCTTTTACCCAATTTATGCGTCTGGCTCAAATTTTAATCCTCAAAACACTCAATGTATTCCTGCCTGCCCCGTAGGTTCGGCAGATCGTACTGGGGTGGATAAAATTGAATATTTTTCAAAGGTCTCAAATTAGGAAAGATGCCCTGTAGCTTATTTCATAGGTCTTTAAAAACAATATGTTCTCGTTAAACGATTACAAATATGAGATTCCAGATAAATTGATTGCCCAAAAACCGATTGCGCAACGGGACAGATCTAAACTTCTTTTTTTGCGCAAATCAACAGGCGAGCTATCACATCATCAGTTTTATGAACTTGTTGATTTTCTTTCTTCATCGGACATACTCGTATTAAACAATACGGAAGTGATTCCTGCCAGATTGCTGGGCAAAAAGGATACAGGCGGTAAGGCAGAACTGCTTATTTTAAACTATCCAGGCGAAGAGAAACAGCAAAAAGGCGCCTGTGAAATGGTTTGCCAGTGTCTAATTAAAACGTCAAAACGACCTCAGGTCGGCACGTCATTTTTTTTTGATCAAATCTTAAAAGCCGAAGTAATTCATATTTCCAACGGAATTTATACCGTAAGATTTTCATACAAAAGTGATTTTGATCGTCTCCTTTATCAAATTGGTAGTGTGCCTCTTCCGCCTTATATTAAGCGCAATATAGGTAATAATGCCTTCGATGACCAGGTGTCTTACCAGACGATATATGCTTCAGAAAAGGGTGCTGTTGCCGCACCCACAGCTGGATTACATTTTTCAGGAAAATTACTAGAAAAACTCAAAGACAGAGGTGTCACGATCGTTACCATAACACTGCATGTGAGTTATGGTACGTTTTTGCCGGTACGGGTGTCCGATATTCGACAACACAAGATGCATTCGGAGATATACGTCATTTCAGAAGCAGCAGCGGAGCGTATTAATCGTGCCAAAGCAATCGGTAGCCGTATTCTGGCAGTGGGCACGACATGTGTTCGTGCTCTGGAATATGAGTCGGATGACAGGGGATACCTGAGCCCTGGAAGCGGCAGATGTGATCTTTTCATTTACCCGGGCTACACATTCAAAGTCGTCGATGCGATGATTACGAATTTTCATCTGCCACAATCGACGCTTCTTATGCTGGTATCTGCTTTTGCGGGTCGCGAGAACATTCTAAAATCCTATCAAGAAGCAATACAAAACAGATACCGATTTTTCAGTTACGGGGATGCGATGTTGATCGCATAGTTAAAATAGGTGATGGGTAAATAGGTAATTGACTGGAATATTAGATTTTGTTGTCCTATTACACATCACCTATGACGTGGAAATATTATGCTTAAGTTTGAGATAGTTGCAGAATCTAAAACAACGAAGGCAAGGTCAGGGCTTTTGACAACCGCTCATGGTGAAGTAGAGACCCCTATTTTTATGCCGGTGGGAACTCTTGGCACGGTAAAATCCCTGTCGCCTGAAGAGCTTATAGAGTGCGGAGCCCAGATCATTCTTGGGAACACCTATCATCTATACCTCAGACCGGGATGTGATGTTATCCGTCGTTTTTCCGGTCTCCACGATTTTATGCACTGGGATCGGTCTATCCTGACGGACAGCGGTGGCTTTCAGGTCTTTTCCCTTGCAAAACTTAGAAAAATTACAGAAGAAGGGGTTTTTTTTCAGTCACATATCGATGGATCAGGACATATGTTAACTCCTGAAAAGTCGATTGAAATACAGCTCTGCCTCGGATCGGACATCATCATGTGTCTGGATGAATGTATAAAATATCCTGCAGGCTGCAATGATACTAAAAATGCCTTAGAACTCACCTCTCGCTGGGCAAAAAGATGTAAAAATGCTTTTAAAGAAGGGATCGAGTCTACCCATTTGACAGTTGCAAGTAGGGAGAATAGTGACAATAAACAATCTGTAAAGAGTGTAGATCTAACTCCATGGCTGTTTGCTATTGTTCAGGGAGGCATATTTAAAGATCTTAGAAAACTTTCAGCGGATGCTCTGATTGAGATCGGATTCAGCGGTTATGCCATAGGCGGTCTCAGTGTGGGAGAGCCAAAAGATATCATGTTTGAAATGGCCGGTTTTACACTTGATAGACTTCCTGATACCAAACCAAAATATATCATGGGTGCAGGCACTCCCGAGGATCTTGTTGAGCTTGTGGTCCTGGGAGCAGACATGTTCGATTGCGTCCTTCCCACAAGGAACGCCCGAAACGGCCAGATGTTTACAAAAAACGGCACCATAAATATTTGCAATGCACGATTCAAGCATGATACAAAGCCTATTGAATCAGGATGTACATGTTACACCTGCCGTAATTACTCCAGGGCCTACCTGCGACATCTATACATGGCAAAAGAACTGCTTGCTTATCGTTTAAATACGATTCATAATATTCATTACTATATGAGCCTTATGAGGCGTATGCGAAAGGCAATATGCGAAGGCGAGTTTGATAGATTCAGAAAGGATTTTTATGACAATAGGAGGTCCTGAAATAGTGAAAAAATGAAAGTGAGGGGGATATTATGAAACAAAGAGTTCAGACCGTAATAAACAAGATCAGGCCCATGCTGCAGGCCGACGGTGGTGATGTGGAGCTTGTCGATGTAGAAGACGGGGTAGTCAAAGTACGCCTGCAGGGCGCATGCGTCGGATGCCCCATGTCACAGATGACCCTTAAAAATGGAATAGAAAAATTACTACAAAAGGAAATCCCGGAGGTAAAGTCAGTGGAGCGGGTGGACTGATATAGACATTAAACAAACCGAGCTTGACTAAAACCTTAATAACTATAGCCATGTCTTTCCAAGCCACCAAAGTACAGTGGAGGAGTAGCGGAAAGAATTCCATACAGATGGATTTTTGTTGAAGATTTTTACAGAAAAGGCTTGCATCCAGCAACCCAATATCTATATGTTAAATCGTTTAGTTTGCTTCACTATTCCATGCTCTAAGCAAAAGCTTAAGTCTCAAAAAAACTCTCGTATTTTAAACAAGCTGTAGGTTTCCTTGACGTTATCCATATGACAATAGCAGAACATATCAAGACCATACAAGCCGGATCTTCCTGGATACGAAGGATGTTTGAAGAGGGTGCTCGCCTTAAGGCCGAGCATGGTGCTGAAAACGTGTTTGATTTCAGCCTGGGCAACCCGAATCTGGACCCACCGGAAAAATTCCGGGCCACACTCAAGGATGCTTTAATGTCCACGAAAACAGGATATCATGGCTATATGCCCAATACCGGTTATCCGCATGTTCGCAAGGCTGTTGCTGATTTCCTTAGCAAAGAACAGCAGACACAGGTTACGGAAAACGAGGTAATCATGACCTGTGGTGCTGCCGGTGCCCTGAATGTTATCCTGAAAGCAATTCTCGATCCGGAAGATGAGGTTATTACTCCGACCCCTTTTTTTGTTGAATATCAATATTACGCAGATAACCATGGCGGAAGCCTTAAGACCGTTAAAACAAAACCGGATTTTAATTTGGACATTGATGCTGTTTCCGCTGCCATAACTCAAAAGACCAAGGCTGTCCTGATAAACTCTCCAAATAATCCCACAGGTCAGGTATATTCAAAAGAAAGTCTCGATGAACTCGGAGCGCTATTAAAAGAAAAAGGGAGTAAACTTAACAGGACCATATATCTTATAGCAGACGAGCCTTATCGCAAGATCGTTTTCGACGGTTTCAAGGTTCCGAGCATCTTTCAAAGTTACAGTGAGAGTATCATCGCCACCTCTTATTCAAAGGACATTTCCATCCCCGGAGAGCGTATTGGCTTTCTGGCGGTCAATCCTCAAGCTGAATTTAAAAAAGATCTGATAGGCGGTATGGCACTGACAAACAGGATCCTCGGATTTGTCAATGCACCGGCTCTTATGCAACGGGCAATAGCATCCCTTCAGGGAGAGAGCGTCGATATTTCTGAGTATGCCCGGAAAAGAGACCTTTTATGCGATGGACTTGCGGATTGCGGCTACGGTTTTGTAAAACCGTCCGGTGCTTTTTACCTTTTTCCCAGAACCCCTTATCCTGATGATATTAAATTCGTTCAGGCCCTTCAGGAGGAACTGATTTTAGTGGTTCCGGGCAGCGGTTTCGGCGGACCCGGTCATTTCAGAATCGCCTTTTGCGTGGCTGATGAAACTATTATAAATGCCATGCCAGGATTCAAACGGGTCATGGAAAAGTTTAAATAGGCGCACAATTTAAATTATAACGACTTAACCGCTAAACCACTCAACCATTTGACTAATTCTGGCAAAGGAGGTTCCCATGAAAATATTAAAAATAGACCATCTCGGGATAGCAGTTAACAGTATCGATGACGGAAAAAATTTATGGACGGATGCTCTTGGACTTGCCTTTGAAGGTTCCGAGACAGTTGAAGAGCAGAAAGTTACAACCGCCTTCTTCCCGGTGGGAGAAAGTGAGGTGGAGCTTCTTGAATCCACTGCACCGGACGGGCCTATAGCCAAATTTTTAGAAAAGAAAGGTCAAGGAATCCATCATGTTGCTTTCCGCGTGGAAAATATCGAAGAGGCCTTGGAAGAATTAAAGCAAAAAGGCATAAAGCTTATTGATGAAAAACCCAGAAAAGGTGCAGGCGGCGCAAAGATTGCTTTCCTGCACCCCAAAGCGACCAACGGCGTTCTGGTAGAACTGTGTGAAAGATAATATATTATTTCCTTAGTTGTGAATTTTGTGCTTTTCATGGCAAATAATTTTACAACTTACAAAAAGTGTAAAGTGATCTAAAGTGATCTAAAATGCCTAAAGTTGTGGAATTATGCCAATTTTTATATGAATAGATGGAGCGAAGCGGCACCTTAACTTTAGGCACTTCAAACTTTAGTTCACTTTAGGCACTTTTCCGACTTGTACAACTTAACAATTAAGGTTTTATTATAAAAATTAGATACATAGTCAACCAGCTAAAAAAAGGAGGATGCCATGGCAGAACATCCTGATTTGCGGAAATGGAAAGAGCTATCTACCAAACAGCTTAGGGGAAGACCGCTGGAAGACCTCAACTGGGAGACCCCTGAAGGGATAAAGGTAAAGCCGCTGTATACGGCCGAAGACCTTGAAGGGATGGAGCATGTGAACACCCTTCCGGGTTTTGAACCCTATGTGCGGGGCCCCATGGCCACAATGTATGCCGGAAGACCCTGGACTGTTCGCCAGTATGCAGGTTTTTCCACAGCAAAAGAGTCGAATGAATTTTACAGAAGAAACCTGGCTGCCGGTCAGACCGGACTTTCGGTGGCCTTTGATCTTGCAACACACAGAGGATATGATTCAGATCATCCCAGGGTTGTGGGCGATATCGGCAAGGCTGGTGTGGCCATCGATTCTATCGAGGATATGAAGAACCTTTTCGATCAAATCCCTCTGGACAAGGTAACGGTCTCCATGACCATGAACGGTGCGGTTCTACCGGTTATGGCAGGCTACATCGTTGCCGCCGAAGAACAGGGCGTCGGGCAGGAGAAACTGGGAGGCACAATCCAGAACGACATTTTAAAGGAATACCTGACCAGAAACACCTATATCTATCCTCCGAAACCTTCCATGCGGATTGTATCAGATATCATAGGATACTGCTCCAAAAATATGCCCAGGTACAATACCGTCAGTATCAGCGGATACCACATGATGGAGGCCGGGGCCAACTCTGTTCTTCAAACCGCATTTACCCTGGCGGACGGGCTCGAATATGTCAGGGCCGCCTTAGCGGCAGGGCTCGATATCGATGCGTTTGCGCCGCGTCTGTCGTTTTTCTTCGGGGTTGGAATGAATTTTTTCATGGAAATTGCAATGTTAAGGGCTGCCCGTTTTCTGTGGCATAAAATCATCAGCCAGTTCAACCCAAAAAACCCCAAATCCCTCATGTTAAGAACCCATGTACAGACATCGGGCTGGAGCCTGACCGAGCAGGACCCGTATAACAATATCATCCGAACTACTCTTGAAGCTCTGGCTGCTACACTGGGCGGAACACAGTCTTTGCATACCAACTCTTTTGATGAGGCTGTCAGTCTTCCCACGGATCTTTCCTCCCGGATTGCCA
>Ga0209271_10000505_pt1 | contig 13313 bp, 14 predicted proteins | sample tdAd002_FD_187123 | JGI IMG/M metagenome (GOLD analysis project Ga0209271, IMG submission 187123) | Marine sediment microbial communities from the Atlantic coast under amendment with organic carbon and nitrate - tdAd00.2 (SPAdes)... | ecosystem: Environmental > Aquatic > Marine > Coastal >... | reverse complement strand
CTTCGCCCCTTCACGATTCTCAAACTGACATTGCGGGCATTTCATTGTGATGCCCTCCATTTATAAAGTTATGCCGTTTGAATTAGGATGAAGGAATCCAGGGTAGCCAGACGAAAAATATCGTAATCAGGTCTTCTTGTCAATTACGGAGATATTCAAATTGTTGAGGCAGGAAGAGTTTGAAGCTGTCTTAAAAATAGTAGATCCTTAACTTTAGGCACTTTAGTTCATTTTAGGCATTTTAGGCACTTTGGTTAGTTTAGGCACTTTGGTCAGTTTGAGTCTAGCCGTCATGCTGCAAGATATAGTTAACCGCTTCATCTAAATCAGCTTGATCTTCTAATGCTCTAACCACGCGTTCAGCCAGTTCGGTTAATATCTTTCTGATCGCAGTTGCCAGTTTAAGGGCATCGCTATCCTTTTGTACATATAAACCCTTGGTCATCGCCTGTTCCAGTAAGGCTAAGGGATTATAGTCATTAATTAAAAGCGCCTTTGGGATGGTGTCACTGATGAGCTCAACCGCATTTTTAAAGTGTTTCTCCTTCTTGGCCGATTTTAGTTTTTCAATTTGAGTCTCAGGTGAATTTGTTCTTCGCATAAGTTTAATGATTTCATTTATAATATGATCTTTTTGGTTTTCAACAACTCGACGATAATAAGCTAAAGCGCCTATTCCAAGTCCCTGAATTTCAGCCCGGCGACCCAATAGAAACATATCTTTGTTTTTGCCCAGCATTGAAATAATTCCCAATGAGACTTGCGGACCAAAGGGTGGCCATTCGCCCAATTTTGCGGCCTCGCCTTCATCTGCAACGGTATTCCATCGCGCCATAATGGCAAATATTTTCGAACGCGATCTACAGTTCGAACATGAATAATGCAGAAAAGCACGCGTCCATTTTTCTGTTAAGATGACTTTTTGGGTTTGGTAAGAATCAAAATATCGAACCCCGTTACAAAAACGTTCCGGGCAGTGTAACTTTAAACGCGGCTTCGTTAGAATGGGTAATGAAGTGGGACTTCTGGCGATACCAAGATTGGTTATTAAATGGATTTCTCCCGGTGGATATTTGCCGAGAAGATCCTCAAATTTTAAGGTCTGAATATTAGCAGAATTACGTCTGGCTTTTGCTAATTCGGCCATAGTCGAGCCTTTGTCTGCTGTACAGCGTCAATTTATGAAAACACTTCGATAAATATCGAAGCGAAATCTATGGATTTTAAGCATGATTGCGGTTGATGGTATTCAGATATTTACAAATACCGAATGAGGACAAGAAGGTCAAGTATTATAAATAGTTAGGCTCTTGATGGTGTAGTTATCTATATCCCAATATATATATAAATATGAAATTTAGGCTGTTTTCTCGACAACATATATGGGGAGGTATTTTCGCCTCAATTTGTCCAGCTCTGCTCGAACGAGGGTGAACATCTTGACAACAATTGAGTTCAACTCCTGCATTGCCTCAAGTTGGGCTACAATTTCAGGATAATGCCTTTTCCCCCTGACTCTTCTGATTTTTTTTAGGATTTTTTCCGGTAGTATTTCAAATCCAGGAGGGGTGTTCAAAATGGCATCCAACAATAAGGGATTACTGCCATCTAAAAGTGAATTTTCAAAATGAGATAGTATCTGAGATGGTGGCATAGCTGAAAGCCGATCGCGAACCTCCCGCTCCTGTAAAAATTTAAGGAGGCGATCATCACCCTTCGCGGGCTCTTCGGATAATTTGGCTTCAAGTTCCTTAATCAAATCTGAGGCACTCCTTTTCGACTTTAAAATTTCGAGTTTAGAGATCGCTTTTTCCAATACCTCACGTCTTGAGTTATTTTTGTCTCTCTCGCTTAAATTCTTGTCATCCTCAATTCTTTGATATTCGTTTACAATAAAATTGCGCATGAGCAAAATGTCATTATAAACTTTTTCTACGGCGGCGACGCCATCTTCAGGGAGTATTTTGGCGGCTTTTGCCAATTGAAAACGAAGTTTGGGAATTAATTGATCTAGCATTTTTCTACTGGCGTCTAATATATTATAATTATTTGCAACGTCATACCTAAACGGGCGATTTATTAAACAGAATGCAAAATTTATGCAAAATTAGCATGTGCGCAAAAAAATAAAATAATTCAGAATTTACAGATAGTTACCTAAGATACAATCAAAAATCCGAAACAGAGTATGAAAAAGTTTTACCAATTCATTGGAGTTCACTTCACAATTTTAAAGGCCTCTCATTTATTAAAAATAGATTCAATAATTAAAAATTTTGTGGTAATTGCGGTCAAAATTTGTAATTATAGGAAGAATTATTATTTTAATGCCTTTCGCAATAAGAATCAATTAGATTCAGGCGATAAGGCTTTTAATATTATAAACCAGGACAGCGTTCTTATTTTATCGATTAAACCATCCGTTATGGTTATTGCCGAAAATCAAGCCGTTCTTGATAGCCGAGTTAAAGATATCCGAGATCCACGCAGATATCCCAGGATACCCTATGTGGGACCGGTGGCTTTCAAGTGTGATAAACAACAATACAACAAGGGCTTGATTATAAATATTAGTCGTAGCGGCGTTTTTATTGAAACCAAAAATAAATGTTTCCTTGGCCAGGCAATTGAGCTTGTTATCCCAAACAAAAAAATTGATAAGCGTGTCAGAATAAAGGGCTGGATTGTGCGCCTGAGCCGAACCGGAATCGGCGTGACATTTAAAGGCGCATTAGAAAGAAGAACGGGAAAGGAACGCAGAAGCGACTTAGATCGCAGAAGAGGTTTAGATCGGAGAAATAACCGCAGACATAGATCAGGCGTGTAAAAGCACAAAAATAATTTTTACGTAAAAAGCGAATCTTCAAACTGAAACCCTCCCAGGTAGGCTTCAAGATCTTGCTTGTGTTTTACTGACAGTTCCGGGCAATCCTCAGGACTTTTCAAACCCTCAGCCAGCCGTGTGGCAAAAACAAGGCAGGTGGGATCACTTGCGGATCTCGAATTTTGTAATTTTTTTATCTGTCTTGCGCGTGAGTCTCCCGGCTTCCTCCAGGTAGCGTATATGCGCAATGGCTTCCCCGGTGGCAAACCATTTTTGAGGCGCCGGAAACTGATCCCAGTTTCCATTGACAATATCCCAGGTCATATTTGAGGCGATCTGAAAAGCACTCATACAACTTCCGTTTAGAAGGGCGAGGACCTCATCTAATCTGCAGGCATGGTGTTTTTTTAACTCTGCGATTCGATCTTTAGGGTTGTCAATTAGACGTCGGTGCCCGGGCAACACAAGATCAACCTGTAATTTTTGAACCTTGTCCAGGCTGGCCAGAAAATGCGCCAGGGGATTTTCTGCATCCGACCAGCAGACAATGTTGGGCGATATATCCATTAAAATATGATCTCCCGCCAGTAGAATTTTTTTATTCGGTTCATACAGGCAGGTATGGCCGATGGTATGGCCGGGTGTGGCCAGGCATTTGAAATTATAAGCACCGATCGCAATCACATCTCCGTCATCTAAAGCCTTTGATTGCCTTATCCAGTCCAGGTCAAATTCGGCGGCGGGATGTTTGTCGAAAACCGCTTGGATCTCATTTTCGGGAAAGCCGTTTAGACGCGCATAGTCGGCAATGGTCCCGACGCCGTTCCAGGATTCCAGCAAGACTTTATCCGACCGGCCAAAAAAGATGCGGGTGGAATCGGTAAGCAGTTTTGAAACCAGGCCGAAATGATCATCGTGCCGATGGGTGATAAAAATATCACTTTTTGAAAGATCGACTGCCAGGGTATTCAATCCTCGCTGCATGGCGTCCAGACACGTTTTGCGGTTTAAACCGGTGTCAACGATAAGACTTCTTTCAGAATCCCTGACAATGTAACAATTTAAATATTTTAAAGGGCTATCCGGCAGAGGAATTTTGTTTCGGAACAAGTTCGGCAATATTTCTTCACACATGGCATTTACCTTGTTTAACCTTGCATTTTCTTTAAAAGCCATGCCATGTTCCGGCCCAAAATCTTCATGGTTTTGATGCCTTCTTCGTCTTTTTCCACCTCTCCTTTGTTGCGACCGATTCCCAGGTTCCAGTAGCTTGAACCGGGAATGATCATCTGGCCAATTAAGAAGAAATGGTTGAGCGTATCAAAGGCATGGATACAGCCGCCCCGGCGCATGGCAACTACCGCTGCGCCCAGCTTGCGTTGTAATATATCACCATTGGCCTTGGCAACGAAGCCGCTGCGATCGATCAAGGCTTTCATTTCGGTGCTGACGTCGGTGAAATAGGTGGGTGATCCCAGGATAATCCCATCGGCCCCATCCATCTTCTCAACGCAGGTATTTAAAATATCATCTTTAAAAACACACTGCCGATCCTTGTTCTCAAAACATTTGTAGCAAGCCATACACCCTTGAATTTTCTGGCCCGCAAGCTGAAAAAGCTCGGTTTCAATCCCTTCTTGCTGTAATTCTTTTAATACATAATTTATGAGTATGGCAGTATTGCCGTCTTTCCTGGCACTACCATTAAAGGCCATAATTTTCATTGTGTGTTTTTTCTCCTTTCGCTTGTCATTTATTTTTAACTGCGGCACCCAGGTTTCAATATCGCCTTTGAACCCGATTCTACCGAGTGCAGCAAAATGGGCTACCATAAGGCACCCATTCAAAAGCCGCAACCATAAAATGCTTTATTCAGTATTTTAAAACCCTTGACCCGTGCAAAGGTGCCGTGATAATAGATGGGTGGATTAATAAAGCGAACCCCGCATAAGGGATTGCCATGAACCCAACAAACGCCACCCCGTTTTTCAGATAGAAAGACGGGGTTCTGTGTTTAAAGGTGCTTATGAAGCCGCTTTCCCTGGAAACCGTATTTAAACTTCTGGGAACCCAAAACATACCGGGGGCTCCAAGAGAGCTTGAAATTCTATGCGTTCGCATTTCAGAACTCGTCGAATTAAATGGTGATGATTGGATCCGTGAAAACCGACAAAATCTTATCGATGAATGGTATTACATTATCCGCCAGGGAATCATCCATTGAATTGGAACGCTGGAATGTTGATATTAAATTAGATCGAATTTTAACCGCTCTTATTCAGTCTGAGGAGGCACCCAATGTTTGAGTTCATGCTTTTGATCGTTTTGTTTTTGCTTTCAATTCAATTTATTGCCCAAGCGGAACAAGTCTTTGAGACCGATACCGTTAAAACCTCCGAAGGCGACCTGATAATTACGTTTCTCGGCCACGGCACCTTGATGTTTAATTTTGGAGGCAACGTTATTCATATTGATCCGTTTTCGCGAGTCGCAGATTATTCCAAACTACCCCGGGCAGATATGATTCTGTTGACCCATGAGCACCCTGACCATCTTGACCTAAAAGCGCTGGAATTTCTGCGAACAGACAAAACAGTCCTGGTCTTAAACGAAACATGTGCCCAACAGGTTAAGGGCGGCGTTGTCATGCATAACGGAGATGTTAAAACCATTGAAGGTCTCAAAATTGAAGCTGTGCCGGCTTACAACCGCGTTCATATGCGCAGCGAGGGCGTTCCCTTCCACCCCAAGGGCGTCGGAAACGGATATGTGATCACCTTCGGCGATAAACGAATCTATACGGCCGGTGATACCGAGAACATACCTGAAATGAAAAATCTAAAAGATATAGATTATGCGTTTTTGCCGATGAATCTGCCCTATACGATGACGCCTGAAATGGCGGCCGAAGCGACAAAAGCGTTTAAACCAAAGGTACTATACCCTTATCATTACGGCGAAACAGATCCGTCCAAGCTGGTTGCGTTGATGAAAGATACCCCCGAGGTTGAAATCCGCATCCGCAAGATGCAGTAGTCAGCAGGCCAATCGTCAGCAAGTCACTTGCTTTTCATAATATTCTTTTATTTTTTCAATTAATACCGGAACAAACTCCCGGCAGTCATCGACAATGCCGTAATCCACCTGTTCGAATACGGGTGATTTGGCATCGTTGTTAATCGCGACCATGACCCGGGCGTTGGTGATACCGACCATATGCTGTTGTTCACCGGAGAGCCCGACCCCAATGTAGAGCTCCGGACTTACCACCTTGCCACTCTGTCCGATCATGGTTTCCAGCTCGGCCCAGCCTTCGTCCACCGCCGGCCGGGTGCACCCCAGGGCCGCCTTCAGAGTTTGAGCCAGTTCGGCAATCCGGCCCCACCCTTCCGGATCACCGGCGCCGGCGCCGCCGGCCACAATCACGGGAGCGGATTCCAGCGGCACGCCGTCGGCCGCCTCGCGGACGACTTCCAGAGTTTCTATCCGCTGCGGGATATCCGCGGGAATGTCAAGGGGGATAATCTCACCCGTCCGGGTTTCGTCCAGTTCAGGTATGGGGAAAACGCCCTGCGCAATGGTCGCCATCTGCGGGCGTCTTTGGGGACATATTATGGAGAGCAAACCGCCATATGCGGGGATTTTTGCCTCTAAGATTTTATTCTCATCTAACACCAGATCGATACAGTGCGCCGTCAAACCGGTTTGCAGTCTGGCGGCTACCAGGGGTGCAAGCTCTCTTCCCATAAACGTGGAGCCGATAAGCATGATCGCCGGCTTGCGCGCCTGGGCCAGGTCAACGATCATTGCGGTATAAATTTCCGGTTGATAAAGTTCCAGCTCCGCGCTGCTACCCAGGTAAACTTTATCCGCACCGGCAGCAATCAATAACCGGGCTTGTTCTTCAATATGATCCCCCAAAAAGACCGCTTCGACAGAAGTCCCTAAGGCATCGGCCAGTTTGCGCGCCTGACCGATGAGTTGAAACGACACGGATAAAATTTGGCAGTCAATCTGTTCGGCGATGACCCAAACGGAACCAGGTGTATTTTCCATTTTTTTTATAAAACTCCCACATCTGCAAGTTTTTGGACCAATTGCGCTACTTTTTCATCTCTTGTGCCGGCAATCATTTCAACTTCACGTTTACTTTCCGTGGCACTGAGTTGGGAAACAATTGTCGGTGAACCCTTCAAACCCACAGCCTCTTCCGGCACTCCCAGATCACTGACGGTCCACTGGGTAATTTCTTTTTTGCGGGCCTTGATAATTCCTGAAAAACTGAGCGTCCGGGGAGTGTTTAGATCTCGGGTTACCGTAAAGACCGCCGGAAGTTTGACCTGCATCAGACGGTATCCATTTTCAAGGCTTGCCTTTACCTTCCACCGGTCCCTATCGGATTCGACAATCTCTCTTACCATGGTTACGACGGGCATATTTAATAATGCCGCAATTTCAGGACCCACCCATTCGGTGCTGCCGTCGCTGCTGGCCATTCCGCAAACAACCACATCATAAGAGCCGATCTTTTCAATACCTTTTGCAAGGCTAAAAGCCGTAGCATAAGCATCCGCACCGCCAAAGGCCGGATCACAAAGTAAAAATCCCTGATCGGCACCCAAAGCCAAACATTCCTTAACGATATTACCCGCCTCGGGCGGGCCCATGCTGAGCACAGAAATGTGCGCATCCAACTGCTCTTTGAGCTGTAATGCAGCTTCGATTGCATTCTTATCAAGTGGATTAATCACCAGGGGGACATCACAGCGCAGCAGGGTTTTGGTGTGCGGATCAATTTTGATGTTGCATGCTTCTTTGGGATCTGGAACGGCTTTGACGCAAACGACAATGTTGAACATTTCTAACAACCTTTTTTGAAATGGAGATTGAGGTATTCTTCAATCCCTAAATAGAATCCAAGACAGCGGCCGACCTGCTCTTTTACAATTGACCACGAGACAGACCGGTCGGTCTTGCCTTTTTAATTTAGCACTCCTGCCCTGTCAAGTACAATTTGATTTTATTTAAAGCGGATTTCGCTTTCAACCGGCCTCCTGCCCATATTATTCACTTTGTCACCTGCATTGTTAGGTACGAACACTTTGTACAATCTGCCGTTACGGTCTCATATCACGACGCCTTACGGTGTCTTATTCGCTTCAAAAACACGCATTGACATCTTCCGGCATCTTCATTATTTTGAGCGCAGCCTTTTTCTAAACGAATCTGAATTGATAAATACATTTTAATACTTCTCAGAGGAGACGGATATGAGCAAACTGTTTGAGTCCAGCGAAATAAATGGCCTTCAATTGGAAAACCGATTCGTGCGGTCGGCGACCTGGGAGGGAATGGCAACTGATGAGGGCGCGTGCACGCCGGAACTCATTGATCTGATGGTTACGCTTGCTAAAGGCGGCGTGGGGCTAATCATTACCAGTCATGCGTATGTGCAAAAAGTCGGACAGGCCGGTTTCAGGCAGCTCGGCATCTATAATGACGATATGATTCCGGGGTTGCAGGAAATGGCCGGTGCAATTCATGAAAATGGGGGTAAAACCGTGTGCCAGCTGGCCCACGCCGGCTTTTTCGCCAATGCTCAATTATCCGGGCAAACCCCATTTGCGCCATCGATTGTAGAAGGCATTGCCGAAGGACCCCGCAGGGAGTTAACCAAAGAGGACATCCGGAATATCATAGAAGCCTTTGCCGCTGCAGCCAAAAGGGCACAGACAGCCGGCTTTGACGGTGTCCAGATCCACGCGGCTCACGGCTATCTATTGAGCCAATTTATTTCCCCGCTGTTCAATCAGCGCACGGATGAATATGGCGGTCCAATCGAAAACCGCGCCAGAATGGCGCTGGAGGTAACTCAGGCAGTTCGGGAAAGCGTCGGAAGTAACTTCCCGGTTTTAATTAAATTGAACTCCAAGGAATTTGTCGACGGTGGTTTGACGATGCAAGATTTTGTTCAGGCGGGTAAGATGCTGGCAGATGCCGGCATTGATGCCATTGAGATCAGCGGAGGGCTTCCGCTGAGCGCCACGACACGTTCCAGTCAATTGGGAATCAATAAAGAAGAAAAAGAAGCTTATTTTCAGGAAGAAGCCAGGGCTTTAAGACGACAAACGGACGTTCCGATTATTTTAGTTGGCGGAAACCGATCCTTTCAGGTGGCCGAACGCCTGGTAGGTGAGGACGTGGCCGATTACATCTCCATGAGCCGGCCGTTGATCCGCGAACCGGGTTTAATCAACCGCTGGAAGGCCGGGGATCTAACCAAAGCAGCGTGTGTGTCCGACAACATGTGTTTTAAGCCGATAAGGGAAGGCAAGGGCATCTACTGCCTGACCGAAGAAAGAGAACGCGCAAAAGAAAAATAGAAATACTCAATTAGCCACGGACCCATCTTCGCTTGAGGCTACGCCGCGGCAGGCCCACACGGACTCGCACAGACTCACACAGACAGAATATTTTTAGCCGCATCCGCCGCAGGCGGAACCAAAACGTTTGTGTAAGTCTGTGTGGGTCTGTGGCCAAAAAAATATTCTGAAGATCCTGTCTAAAAAAATGAAGCGAGTAACCGCCGCGATCTTAATAAAAGACAAAAAGATCCTGATTGCCAAACGCAAAGCCGACGACCGTCAGGCCAACAAATGGGAGTTTCCCGGCGGTACCGTTGAAAAAAACGAATCCCCGGAAAAATGCCTGAAAAGGGAAATGCAGGAAGAATTCGGAATTGAAGTTTCCGTTGGCAGATTCCTTGGGGAAAGCACCTATCACTACGATCACGGCTCCATAAAACTGCTGGTCTATCTAACGTACCTCGTATCCGGGAAACTGGCACCCAAAGACCATTCCGAGTTTCAATGGGTTTCAACGCAACAACTTTCGGATTATGATTTTGCCCCGGCTGATATCCCTTTTGTGGAAAAGCTGCAGAACAGAGAAATTGGCATTGGATTGTAAATTGAAAGATTAATTAGCCACAGACCCTAACGGACACACACAAACGGTTAAAAAATGGTAAACTTTTATACGCTACGCGGCTAATTTGAAGAATCTGTTTCGTTGGCGCGCTCAAGCGAGGCTGATTGTCGGGGGGAGGGAAATTTGTCTGTGTCAGTCCGTGTGGGCTTGCCGCGGCGCAGCCTTGTGCGAAGACGGGTCTGTGGCTAATATAACAACATTGTCCCGCTCATCAACGCCGCATCCGCACTTCTAAGTGTTTTTTGACCTATCCCTTATTTTAGGCTAAAATTAGAGTTTGTGATTCAATATATCTTAAAATGATTGATTCCAGGTTAAATAAGACAGGCACTTTTTAGAATGCACCCTTTGGTTTGGCATAAAACAATCTGGATTGCAGCGCTCTGCGTTTTGATGGCGCTCACACTGGCACAGACAGGCGTGCCTCCGGCCTTTGCTGAGGAGTCGAAGGAAGAAAAAGACCGGCAGCGGATGCTGAACCGCGAGGCTGTCAATGCGCTCTGGCGGTTAAAAAGGGCTTTAGAGAAAGACGGGTTTTACAGTGGACGCGTCAGGCTCAATGTCTGGCGGGTTGCCGCCATCGAAGCCGGCAAATTCGACCCGCAAAAATATGAAGAATTTAGGAAACAACTATATGAAAAATCGGTTAATGCGTCGCGGAAATGTTTCGAATATTTTATCGAACAAAACAGCCATCACGATGCCAATATGTGCCTGCAGACCTGGAAGATGCACGCCCAAGAAATCGACCGATTTGATGAATCCACCTACCAGGAGTTTGTCAAACAACTCAACAGTTTAAAGGAAAAGCAAGCCGAATAAAATATATTTGACAGCTCCACCTGCCTTTTAGGATTTTGCATCCTAACCTATTTCTCTTCTTTGTCGAACCCAACAAGTAAATTTTGATTGGATGTCGTTTGCTGAAATTATTCAATTGACCGACATATTTTAGAAAAGCCGATCTGCACTCCAGCCATTTCAGTTTCTTGATATCGAATTTTTTTGCATAAAGGCAAAAAAAGTTTATAAAAAATTTGCTTATAAGCAAAAAATATTGAATTTTTTGTCTGAAAATGCCATACTTCCTTTTATGACAAAAGAACGATACCTGACAAAATTTGTTATCGAAGACCTTGAGAAAAAAATGGTCTTTGTCGGCGGTCCCAGGCAAGTTGGTAAAACCACCCTTGCGTTGGAGCTGGTTTCAAAGCGATTTGGCCGGCCAGGTTATTTTAATTGGGATAGCAGGATTGACCGACGCAAGATTATGCAGTCGGTCTGGCCGGGCGATGCCGATTTAATTATTCTGGATGAAATTCATAAGTATAAAAAATGGAAGTCGTTCGTAAAGGGAGAATACGATACGTTGAAAGAAAAATATCGTTTTCTAATTACCGGCAGTGCGCGGCTAGATATATACCGTAAGGGGGGGGATTCAATGCTGGGTCGCTATCACTATTATCGACTCCATCCCTTTACTCTGGCTGAAGCCGCTGGAAAAACTTCGATGCCTGAGGTTATGAAGGAAATTCCCATCCCGTTAAAAAGCGAAGGGGAAATATTTAAAGCGCTCGATAAATTTGGCGGATTCCCTGAGCCCTTTATAAAACAAAATTCTCGAGTTCTTAGAAGATGGCACAATGAAAAGACTGAAAGGCTGTTCCGGGAAGATATCCGGGATATTGAACCGGTTAGAGATATCGTCAGCATGCAACTTCTTGGTGATATCCTTCCCGACAGAACAGGCTCTCTGTTATCGATCAACTCCCTCAGGGAAGATCTTGAAGTCAGTCACAGAGCCGTTTCCAGTTGGCTTAATATACTCGAGTCTTTTTATTACTGTTTCAGGGTTTATCCTTATATCGGAAAAAATTTTCGATCATTGAAAAAAGAAGCGAAATTATACCTCTGGGACTGGTCGGAAATTAATGATGAAGCCGTACGATTTGAAAACTGCATTGCCTCACATCTTTTAAAACTTACCCACCTTCTGCAGGATTATGAAGGTTACAACGCAAACTTATATTTCCTTCGAAGTGCTGAAAAAAAGGAAGTCGATTTCCTGCTGACCATCGACGAAAAACCCTGGTTTGCAATCGAGGCCAAAATGAACGATACCAATGTTTCTTCTTCTTTGTATTACTTTAAAGAAAAGCTGCAAATTCCTTTTTGCTATCAGGTGATTAAAAAAACGAACGTTGACAGCTTTATTAAAAATGTCCGGGTCGTATCAGCAGACCGGTTTCTGGGTGGCTTAATTTAAGTCTTTGAGTCACTCTCATTTCTGTTTTCGGATCTGCAGCATTTCTCTCGCCTCATTACAGCTCGCCACTTTATATCCAATTTGGTGAACCAAAGAGACGATTCGTTCAACCAACTCGACGTTTGATTTGGCGGCTTTGCCGGGCGCGAAAAAAGGGCTGTCTTCAAAACCCACGCGCACAAATGATGCCCCCATGCCGATGGCGGTGGCCAGCAGCGCAAAATCATTCATCTCGGCATGGATCACCCCCCAGGGAACGTCCTTTTCGGGCAACATGGTTTTCATAAAAAACAGGGTTTCCGCATCGCCCGGCAATGCCCACTCAACACCCAGGCAAAAACCAATCGAATACGGCGGTTGCAAAACCTTTTCTTCCACCAGCTTCATATACGCGGGAAGCATTCCGGCGGCAAATATCTCCAGCTCCGGAACCACACGGGTTTCCTCCATGCGGTGCGCCCAGTAGCGAATATCCGGCATCCTGTTAACATAGACATCTTCGCCAAAATTAATCGATCCCATGTTCAAGGATGCCACTTCGACCCGGGGATCATTTAAAGCCACACAGCGCTGCTCCAGGGCCAAATCTGTCAGACCGCCGGTCGAACCCTGAATGATAATGTCCGAAGATTGCCTGATGAGGTCAAGCGTCACTGAAAAATCCGTTAGATTTTCAGTCTGTTCTCCCTTTTTGTCGCGCACATGCAAATGAACCATGCCGGCACCTGCTTTGGTACAGGCAACAACTTCCCCGGCAACATCTTCCGGGAGCAGCGGATTTACAGATGGCGCTTCAATCTCTTTGCCCACCGGAGCAACAGCGACAATGATTTTGCGTTTTTTATTCAATTTCATCCTTCTCCTTAAAGCAGTTTTAAAAACATGCCCTATTTCATCCACATAGAGGTATTAAAAAAACTGGTCACATGGGTTCCGGGAGGAACCAAGGTATCACAGAATTTCAGGTCATCATCGTCGAGTTTGATATCAACCGCCGGCAGCAGGCCTTCCAATTGCTCCAGGTTCCTGGGTCCCAGAATCGGCGCGGTGACACCGGGCTGGTATAGCATCCAGGCAACGGCGAACTGGGCTGCAGTGCAACCCTTTTCCTCGGATCGCTTGACAAGTTTCATCCCGACTTCGATTCCCTCCCGGGTAATCCGGTCACGATAGATCGTTTTTAAGGTTCCGCGACTGCCCTCCGGAAGTTTGGCGGCATCCGCATATCTGCCT
>Ga0209271_10000504_pt1 | contig 13350 bp, 15 predicted proteins | sample tdAd002_FD_187123 | JGI IMG/M metagenome (GOLD analysis project Ga0209271, IMG submission 187123) | Marine sediment microbial communities from the Atlantic coast under amendment with organic carbon and nitrate - tdAd00.2 (SPAdes)... | ecosystem: Environmental > Aquatic > Marine > Coastal >... | reverse complement strand
TCAGCGCAGCGGCCAGATCTTAAGCAAGGAAGACAAGGATATGGCAGATACTGTCATGGCACAATTATCTCAAGAGGGCGTTAACTTCGTCCTCAATTCATCCATCGTCAAGATCAAAGAAAGAGATGGCAGCAAGCAGGTTACATTTAAAAACAGTGAAGGAGAGATTGAGACCATTTCAGCACAAACGCTGCTTGTTGCCATGGGAAGGGCTCCTAATATCAACGGGCTTGGCCTGGAAAATATAGGCCTCACCTTTTCCAATAAGGGAATCGGGGTTGACGACCGTTTGAGAACAAATCATAAGCACATCTATGCTGCTGGCGATATTACCGGCAAATATCAATTTACCCATGCAGCAGGATATGAAGGCGGTATTGTGATCAGTAATGCCATTTTTCACCTGCCCCGAAAAGCCGATTACACCTTTCTCCCCTGGTGTACCTATACCAGTCCCGAGCTTGCCAGCATCGGTTTAAACGAAAAGGGCGCAACTGCTGCAGGTATCAAGTATTCAGTGTGGACCGAGGAGTTCAAAAATAATGACAGAAGTCTTGCAGAGGGTGAAGAAACGGGCTGGATAAAAATGCTCCTGGATGAAAAGGAAAAACCCATTGGCGTCCAAATCCTTGGGCCCTCTGGAGGTGATCTTCTGGGAGAATGGGCAGCAATACTAAACGGCAAGGTTAAACTTTCCACTCTGGCCGGTGCAGTTCATCCTTATCCGACTCTGGCCGAAATCAACAAGAGAGTAGCAGGTTCTTATCTTTCAGAAAAAATATTTTCGGACACCGTTAAAAAAGGCTTAAAGCTTTTCTTTAATTTTAAAGGCAGGGCTTGTGGAGACTCTGACTAACCCGTATTTCTCACGAACATTTCCGTAAGTAACAAAAATATGCTACATCGCCTGGGTTGTAAAAAAATATAAACTTTTGACACGGATAGAGTTTTTTATCGTAATTTAATAAAATCAGTGGGTTAAATGTTCGCCAAAGGCAAGCCGATACAGCCGCATCTATTGTGTCGCAGGGAATCCGGCATATCAATATATAGCCCAATTCCCTACTCCGTATATCTGCGGCTGTCTCAACTTGTGAAAAATACGGGCTGATTTTTTTATTAAAAAACATTTAAAGGTTGCCAAAATACCTTAAATTCCATTATATAAGCGCCTTTTTAACTTCTATTTAATAAATACTAATTTGATGTAGCGAGGGATGATAATGGTTGCAAAGGAAAATTATACGCTTTACAGCGGCGGCTTAAAAGGTGCAGAAACCGCCTTTGGTGAAGCTGCTGAAAAATGGTCCGTTAAAGAAGTGAACTTCACCTTTTCCGGACAGAAGACCAACAGGCAGAAAAATGCAGTAGTCCTTTCAGATGATGATTTGAAACGTGGCGATATCAGCATGGAACTGGTTTCCAAAATGATGAGCCGCACATACTATGAAACTGAAAAAATCAGAAAGGTACTGCAGACCATTTTCCACATGGTAAATAAAGGCCATCAGGTTTTCGTCATCGGTACAATACTGGAAGACAATACAGTAAAAGGCGGCACAGGTTGGGCCGTAGAACTTGCCAAACTGTTTAACAGGCCTTTATCTGTATATGACCAGGCAAAAAACGGCTGGTATAGCTGGAAACAGGGTGCCTGGATTCAAGACTCCCCTATGATCACACATGAAACTTTTGTCGGGTCCGGAACACGTAACCTGTCAGAAAATGGCAGAAAAGCTATTGACAGACTTTTTGAAGATACCTTCGCGTCTCTTTAATTAATTTTCACATCAGAAATAAGAAAGCCGTGCAAACTGATCTGCACGGCTTTTTTTATGTACTCTTTCTCCCTCTAGAAGATAGACTTTTATTTCACCCAGCTATTGAAATGAATCCTTTCAATGGTGGTAGATTCACAACTACTTGGAACTGCGGCGGGAGAGCCCATGGCAACATAGCTATGGGCAACAATATTATCAGGCAGGCCCAACAGTGTGGTCATACCATATATTCTATCACTATCAGGGAATATAGTAGATATATGTGCTCCCAGGCCATTGGCATGGGCGGAAACCAGAATTTGCTGTGATGCTGCCTCACAGTCAAGCATCCATTTATCCTTATCCTCTGCCCCATCTAAATCGCCACAGACAATGATAGCGGCTAAAGCCTGCACTGTAAGCGGATGACGAGGAACTATTTCAGATGCTTTACTCAGGGATTCGATTTCATTCAGGACTATGAACTGGGTCGGCTGCCCCTTTGCTATTGAGGGGAGGTTTATGGCTTCCCCCACCAAATCGCAGATGGTTTCTGCCGAAATCTGCTCCTGCCCCATATGATCACTGCTCTGCATGGTTGCAATTACTCCAATAAAATCATAATTTATATCAAAACGTTAACAAAACACTTACCATGTAATATTTATCCTTTTTCGCTGCCAAAGTAAAGATGAATTTATAGCTAGGATCAAGTCAGCAGTGTACATTGCTGTTGTTATTTTAGAGAAAAGGCATCACTCTTTTTGCCGATAAATGGAAAAAGGAGCCCAGGCCTGGCAGACAGGCATCACCTCCAAACGATTGATATTGATATGTGACGGCAGATTGGTCACCCAATGGACCATTTCCGCAATATCATCTGCAGTCAGCGGCTGAGTCCCCTGGTACACTTCTGCAGCACGCTCGGCATCCCCATTAAATCTGACTATAGAGAACTCAGTCTCCGCCAAACCCGGCTCAATATTGGTTACCCGGATCGGGGTACCATGAAGATCGGAACGGAGATTACTGGAGAACTGTTTGACAAACGCCTTTGTGGCACCGTAAGCATTGCCGCCCGGATAAGGGGTGGACCCTGCCACTGAACCAATATTTACAATATGACCCTGCTGACGTTTCACCATGCCGGGCAGAATCTGTCTGGTGCAGTACATCAAGCCCTTTATGTTTGTATCCACCATTGTTTCCCAATTATCCAGATCCGCTTCATGGGCCGGTTCAAGGCCCAGGGCAAGGCCGGCATTATTAATCAGAATATCAACATTCTGAAAAGGCTCAGGCAACCCTGCCAATGTTTCCGCTACACCTTTTCGGTCGCGGACATCCAGCTGCAGAACAAGACTCTCTGTGTCTGATAATTCCTGCTGCAATGTTTCAAGTTTGTCAAGACGCCGGGCTGCAAGAATCAACCTGGTTTGCACCCCCCGATATTTACGGGCACATGCCTCACCAAACCCGGCACTTGCCCCGGTAATCAGTATTGTCTTTTTCATTGATGGCTCCTGGCAATAAATTTATAAAAAACTTCAAGAAATACTTGCTTATTACTATTAGGGAAATATCCCTGTTTCGTGAAGACATGTCAACTTCTGATAATGATTACAGGTAAATCTATAGGGAAAACCTTCAATGCTAGTTCTTGACAAAGCCTGTTCACTCATTGTAATCAGTTGCAGTATCATTAGTTGATAAAAAACTGCGACTTGCTCGATTCGTTGAAAAAAAAAGATTGATGCCCTGAAGGAAGCTGTATTGAAATAAATGACAAGGGAGAGAAAATGGCAAAGAAATATCTTATGGTAATCACCCACTCTGATGATAATCAGGACCGGGCCAATGGCGCTGTCGGCATGGCTGTCTCGCTTCTCAGCGAAGGGGCTGACCTGGCTCTCTTTTTTGTTTTTGAAGGCGCGAAAATGGCCCGTGTAGGTGTTGCAGAAACCATAGAAGGCGAACATATGGCCCCGGTGCGGGATTTATTTCCCCTGCTGCTCGAGGCAGAACTTCCCATGTTTGTTTGCAGTGCCTGTGTCAAAAAGTACAACATCCCTGAAAATGAGATTATTACAGGTGTTAAAATCGCCACCCTGCCCACTGTTACAGCCGAGATGGTGGACAGGGAAACCATCATGTTCTAACTGGAGATCCAATGGCCTTTTTTAAGAAGAAGACATTAACCGGCCTGGCCCGCACCTGCGGCTGAGCTGCCAAAATCGGTCCGACGGTCCTGTCGGAAGCGCTAGAAGGGCTTAAGCCGTCTGAAGACCCTAACCTGCTGGTTGGTTTTGAAACGTCGGATGACGCCTCCGTCTATCGGTTAACAGATGAGATCGCCATGATCAATACGGTTGATTTCATCACGCCGCCGGTGGACGACCCCTATTGGTTCGGCCTGATTTCAGCGGCAAATTCAATCTCTGATATTTACTCAATGGGCGGCAAGCCGCTCACCGCCCTCAATGTCGTTATGTTCCCTGCCAAGCATCTGGATATGGGTATGCTGAAGGATATCCTGCGCGGCGGCCACGATAAGGTGGTGGAAGCAGGTGCCTGTCTTGTGGGCGGCCATACGGTCGATGATGAGGAACCCAAGTACGGACTCTGCGTCAGCGGCGTAATCCATCCGGACCGGATCATCACCAATGCCGGAGGCAAACCGGGTGATGCACTTATCCTGACCAAACCGATTGGTTCAGGTGTGCTGTTTAATGCGGTTCGCTCAAGAAAATTACCCTTTCAGGACCTGGAGCGTGACACTCTGCCATCACTCGCAGCATTAAACGGTCCGGCTATGGAAACAGCACTCAACTTCAACCTCCATGCTGCTACCGACGTCACCGGCTTCGGTATCGCCGGCCACAGTCTGGAAATGGCTGTGGGCAGTGGTGAAAAGGTAGTTCTTTATTATGACAGGCTGCCATTTTACAACGATGCCCTGCGCATGTACCAGAAAGGAGAGACCACCGGCAGTAACCAAGCAAACCGTAAGTTGGTGGCAGAAAAGATGACAATTAAAAAGTTTCTTGCCAGCCAGGCGGAAGAGCTTCTCTATGACCCACAGACCTCAGGCGGACTGCTGCTTGCCGTGCCGGATTCCCAGTCAGATGAACTTATTGCAGCTCTCCTTGCTGCCGATGTACAGACAGCCGTTCAAATCGGCCACATCGAGGCAGGCCCCACGGGCATCATGGTTATCTAACCCCCAGAGAACCCTTTATATCCCCTTGCAGGAAACCCTTTCCCATATGAGTATCTTCGTTCCACCCTTTTAATAGATTTTTTCTATTGATTATTTTTTATTAATAGGTATATTCTATATAAGAAATTATTTCTTACCCCATAAAATTGCACTGGAGCTCCCAAATGGCACTTTTTAAGAAAAAAACCCTCACAGGCCTGGCCCGCACCTGTGGTTGAGCTGCCAAAATCGGTCCGACGGCTCTGTCGGAAGCGCTTGAAGGCTTAACCCCGCCAAATGACCCTGACCTGCTGGTTGGTATAGAAACCGCCGATGATGCGGCGGTCTATAAATTATCTGATGAAATCGCCATGATCAATACCGTTGATTTTATCACTCCACCGGTTGATGACCCTTACTGGTTCGGTCAGATATCCGCCGCCAATTCCATCTCAGACGTCTACTCCATGGGCGGCAGACCGCTGACAGCTTTAAACGTCGTCATGTTCCCTGCCAAACACCTGGACATGGGTATGCTGAAGGATATCCTGCGCGGCGGCCACGATAAAGTGGTTGAAGCCGGGGCCTGCCTGGTGGGCGGCCATACGGTTGACGACGAGGAACCAAAGTATGGTCTCTGCGTAAACGGTGTTGTGCATCCGGAAAAAATCATAACCAATGCCGGGTCCCAGCCTGGCGACGGACTCATCCTCACCAAGCCGTTGGGTTCGGGAGTACTGTTTAATGCGGTCCGTTCCGGCAAGCTGCCCTTCAGGGAACTGGAACGGAATACACTGCCTTCCCTTGCTGCCCTGAACGGTCCGGCCATGGAGGCAGCCCTCAAATATGATCTGCATGCCTGCACCGATATCACGGGCTTCGGCATTCTTGGCCATCTCATCGAGGTGGCGCACGGCAGTGATGCACGGGTAGTTGTCAAATATGAAGACCTGCCCTTTTATCCGGCTGCTCTGGAGATGTACAAAAAAGGTGAGACTACCGGCAGCAACAAAGCCAACCGGGAAATGGTCAGCAAACACCACCTGACTATGGAGGCAACTTTATCAAGCGATGAGGAAGAATTGCTTTACGACCCCCAGACATCAGGGGGGCTGCTGCTTTCCCTGCCTGAGTCGCAGGTGGATGCACTTCTCTCGGACATACGGGAAGCAGGCGTAATTTCAGCTGTTAAGATCGGTGAAGTTATTGATGAACCTGTAGGTATTACCGTGGTATAATAAATGGACTTACTTCTGTTAATCGGTTTTCTGGGGATCATCTGCGGCTTCCTTTCCGGCCTGCTGGGTATCGGCGGCGGCATTATCATGGCCCCCCTGCTCCTCTATGTTCCGCCGCTTTTCGGCTTTGAAACCATGCCCATGCGGACAGTAGCCGGCCTTACCATCGTCCAGGGCCTTGTCGCCTGTATTGCCGGGGTAATTGCCCACAACAGGTTCAACTTTGTCTCCGGCAGATTAGCCTCCTGGATGGGAATAACAATTTTTGCAGCATCCCTGATTGGCGGCGCTGCTGCAAATTACGTGGACAACAGGATACTTTTATTCATCTTCGGCGGCCTGGCGATAACCGCTGCGACCCTGATGTTTATCCCTAAGGAACAGGACCATGAAGCACCTGACATCAAAACGCTTGAATTTGACCGCTGGCGCGCCGTAACCACTTCCGGCAGTGTAGGCTTGTTGGGCGGCCTGGTCGGCCAGGGAGGTTCCTTTATCCTCATTCCGCTTATGACATCTTATGTCCACATACCCACACGGATCGCCGTGGGCAGCAACCTTGCCATAGTTCTTTTGTCTACAGCCGCAGCATTTACAGGTAAGGCCCTGACCGGACAGATCGAGTGGCTTATGGCCATACCGATTATCTTAACGGTAATACCGGCAGCCTCCCTGGGTGGAAATATCAGTCACAAAGTCCCGGTCCTTACGTTACGCCGCATTCTTGCCGTGCTGATAGGCCTGGCAGCGGCCAGGGTATGGATTTCATTGCTGTTTTAAAGGTATTTTAATGCATTTGGGTGAAATACATGTTTAATCGACTGAAATTTATTCTGCTGATATTCCTTTATTTGCTGGTTGGACAATCAGCTCTTGCAGCGGCCACCGTGCAACCGCCGGAACAATCCTATGATTCAGTTATAGCTGAAGCAAAAAAAGGTGTGGCTGAGACCATTGAAGGTAGAAATTTCGCACCGGTCCGTGACCTGTTCCCGATGGTGCTTGAAGAAAAAGTACCGATGTTTCTTTGTGGCGCCTGTGCCAAGACATACAATATTTCCGAGGATGATCTTGTTGAAGGTGTAAAGATAGCACATATTCCAACCATCGCAGCAGAAATGATCGACAGGGAGACCATCACTTTCTGATAAAACAAAAAGTATTGCTGCAAAATACGATTCAACTATTTTGTAATCATGGCTAATGAACCATTCATCAGGCTTGCGGCCTTCTTTGGTATTTTTATAACTGTGGCGATCTGGGAGTCTTTGTCGCCTCGGCGCCAACTCACCACTCCTAAAACCCTGCGCTGGGTCAGCAATATAAGCATTACCCTACTTGGAACTGCCATTGTCAGGGGGCTTTTTCCTGTTCTTGCAGTTACCTTTGCTGCAAACGAAACCAACCTGGGAATATTGAACCAGGCCTCCCTTCCTTTTGTTCTCAAAGTATTTATCGGTGTTCTTGCCTTTGATCTCATCATATATTTTCAACACGTTATGTTTCATGCCGTGCCGATATTATGGCGCCTCCATATGATGCACCATGCAGATCTGGATATAGATGTTACAACCGGTCTGCGCTTCCATCCCATCGAGGTCATCCTGTCTATGGGAATTAAGATAGCCGCAGTTATTATCATTGGCCCACCGGTTCTGGCTGTAATCCTTTTCGAGATTTTTCTTAACGGCACATCCATGTTTAACCATGGAAATATGCTCATACCGCCCGGTATTGACAGGTTGCTCCGGCTCATGGTTGTAACCCCTGACATGCACCGGGTGCACCATTCAGTTGTCATAAAGGAAACAAACAGCAATTTCGGCTTTAATTTCCCGTGGTGGGACAGACTGTTCGGGACTTATAGACCGCAGCCGGCCGCCGGTCATGAAAAAATGGTCATAGGGCTTTCTCAATTTCGGAATTACAAACTCCTGACTTTGCCCAGGTTGCTGGCACTTCCATTTGTGGGAAATCCAGGACTATATTCCCCAGGCCTTAAAGGACGCGAACCCAAATCTCACGACTAAGTCTAAAATCTATGAAAATCTTACACCTGGAATAATTGAATAACAGTGCATATTGACCCCCTTGATGTTTATTGATATATCCAATCGAAAAAATAGACAATGCCGATTACTGAAGTTCCGTACACAGAAGATTTTTTTACCATTAGTTAATAAGGAAAAACCATGGACATCCATCACCTGAAAATCTTTGTATCAGTTTACAAAAATAAGAGTTTCACAAAAGCTTCCGAGGAACTGCACATCAGCCAGCCCACCATCAGCGAACATATCAAAAACCTGGAACGCTCTCTTGATTGCAGGCTGTTTGACAGGCTGGGCCGTACAATTATGCCAACGGCCGAGGCAGATCTTCTCTATCCGAAGGCACTGCAGATTCTTGAGGGCCTGGACCAGATCCAGCAGGAAATCATTGCAGCGGGTACCGGGGTCAAGGGAAAACTGGTTATCGGGGCAAGCACCATTCCGGGGGCTTATATTCTGCCGCGTATGGCTTATTCTTTCAAAAACCAGTACCCGGAAATAGCATTTGAAATACTTATAGAGGACTCAGGCAAGATCACGAATATGGTCCTGCAGCATGATCTGCTTTGCGGGATTGTCGGTGCTAAAATGAAATCCGACAAACTCGATTATGCGTCATTAATCGAAGACGAGCTTGTCCTTGTTACATCACCAAAATCACTTAATAAGAAAAAGATAACTCTTGATGAGCTAACGAAGTTACCATTTCTGCAAAGAGAAGAAGGCTCCGGCACACGCCAAACCTTTGAAAATTTTCTGCGGAAAAATAATTTTTCCACCGTTGATTTCAACATCGTGGCAACCCTCGGTTCAACAAGCGCTGTAAAGCAGGCGGTAAAAGCAAAACTTGGCGCCTCCGTTATTTCCCGCATCGCTGTACAGGAGGAGCTTGACAACAACATTTTGCAGGAGATCCCGATCAGAAATTTGAAGATGAAAAGAAAATTCTACCTGGTGCATCAAAAAAAAAGGACCCTGCCGCCTCAGTATCTTGCCTTTTGCAAACACCTGAAAAAAGCCGTCTCCTGACATGAAGCATCTGGAAGCCTCTATAGGTTATTGGGTCATCAAGCATCGCTGGTTGCTGATTGCTGCAACTTTACTTATCAGCATTGCCTCGGCCAGCGGCATGCGCCACCACACCCTTTGAAAATGACCTGTTTGCCGGTTTACGGCTGGGTGTCAATGATTCTGCCGAAACCGAGTTGTTGGCCGGGCTGAGTTATGATCTGGACAATAAGGGCAATGTTTTGCAGATTGAAGCGAGCCGTCGTCTAACTGAGAATATTAAAATCTTTGTTGAAGGCTGGGCTTTTTTTGATATTGAACCTGGTGATTATTACCTTTACAGTATCAGGGATGATGATTTCATCAGGCTGCAGCTTTTCTACTACTTTTAATTAGCTGTCAGCTGTCAGCAATCAGCACTCAGCATTCAGTTTAAAATCTTTTACCCTTGACCCCTTGAAACCTTTTTCCCTCACCCCTCAGTCCTCACCCCTATCTTTTCATTCCTCAGTCCTCAGCCCTCAACCCTCAGTCCTGTCTTTTCCCCTTGAACCCTATAATTAGTCCTTTCGCCTTCATATCATAAGGCAAACAGGAAAAGCAAACCCGACGCCAACAGGAACCCATACGGCAGCCCGTACAGTTTCAAGGAAAACTTCTCCGACAAAGTATAGCGCTTGACGATCCGGTAGGTTGCATAGAGGCTTGCCAGGAGACCACCGGTGATGATCAGATGCTGCAGGGTTTCGGTTGCCTCCCGGCTCAGAAGTCGATAGCCGGTTTCAGTCATGCCCACCCCTAGAGCTGACAGGATAAGCGGCACCAAGCGCCAGGCACCGGCCATGAACATCTCAAAGTAAACAGCCAGGAAACCACCCAGTACCAAGGGAATGTAGCCGTAGCCTGTGGCGGCAAAGATATGCGAAAAACTCGATTTGGACATCCTGGCCTGCTGCCAGGAGAACAGTGAGTATATACCGACAAAGAGCCCGATCAGACCGAACAGAATCAGGCTGCCTGCCAGATGGTCCATGCTGAATTGACTGGAAAGAACCAGGAACTCCTGGTGCAGCAGCAGGGGGAAAAATATGGCTGATAATGCCACCACCAGGAAACTGTCAGCCACACGCGGCGACTGGATATGCCATAGTTCGAGGGGCGCAATCCGCAGGTTCACCTGAATGGAATCATGGGGGCAGTTTTTTACACAGTTGCCGCACAGAATGCAGTCCCTGTTGTTATCAACCAGGAACGGGTGGCGGAACATGGGGCAGCCTTCGTTCTTCGCATCACCCTGGTAACAGAGCCTCGACTGACAGGTATTGACACAGAGTTGCTGGTTGGCGCGCAACTCCAAGGTCGAGGGCATGGCAAAAATGGCGTTTAAGGCGCCCAGTGGGCAGACATACCGACACCAGGCCCGCCGCTTGAAAAGGATGCTGAACAGAAACGAGCCCAGAATTATGCCCAGGATAATAAAGCCTGTCAGTTTCGTATTCTGGTAGGCGTCCCATACCAGTTCTATCCAGAAAACGATTATACAGAAACCGGCCATGATCCAGCTCGAATAATCCTTGATAAACTGGGGTACGCTGAGTTTTGGTTTGACAATTTTTTGAATCAGATTGCCGGGCAAGGAAAGCGAGCAGACACTGCACCATATTCTGCCCAGAAAAAAGAATGAAAAAAGCATCAGCGGCCAACCGATAGACCAGCTCAACACCAAACCTATGTTGCGTTCAGGATCATCCTGAGGTCCGAGAAACAAAGCCAGAAGTCCGCCAAAAAAGACAATGGAGATAAATATTCTCGGCAGTTGCGGAAAGAGACGGCTGCGGAATATGGCGCCGATAATCGGCCAGCGCAGCAGGTTATACTCCAGTTTGCCCTCCGGCTGCGGCAGTCCAAGGAGGATTTGTTCAGAGAGAATCTCGTCCTGCTCAGCCAGAAGAACGGCCCGCTGGATCACATTACGGAGTTCAGTCAAATTGCCCGGCCAGTCATAATTCATCAACATGCCCAGAACGTTCTTTTCAAACCCCTTTACTTTATGGCCGTATTCCTTGTTAAAGTAATCCAGGTAATGTTCCACCAGCCGGGGGATATCACGCTTATGCTCACGGAGCGGCGGCAGCTGCAGAACGCATTCGCCGAACAGTTCCTGCAGTTCACCAACCATACGGCAGGATTCGCTGCCGGGAATTTGCCGCTCTGCACAGACAATGATCAACCGCACGCCAAGACTGAGCCTGGTCTTGCCACCAATGCGGTAATAACAGTTATCCCGAATGGTCTGCAGCAGTTTCCGTTCAGTGGCTTCTTCCAATACCTCGGCATGATACAGTACGATGCTGCCACCCCGGTACTGTTCCAGAATGCCGGCCTCCCGAAAGTGTGAAAATGCCAGGGAACCGGGATCGTGGCCATAGAGCTTGCCCTCAAGAAGCCCTGGTTCAAACTGCCTTAAATCAATTACCCCGTAGGGCCCTTTCCCGCACTCACTGAGGTTGTGTATCTGCCTGGCAGCAGATTTACGGCCGGTGCCGGACTCACCGATTATCACCAATGGTCTCAGATTTTCGGCAAACTTTCTGATACCTGCCTGGACATTTTTTAACGTCCTGGGGACCGACTCATCCAACTCGTCTTCTGTCCCCTCCCCGGTTTCGAAAAAAGGGTACAGGTCGGTATTCTCCGGCTGCACAAAATTCTGCTGCCGGTCAAAGGTTGTTTCCAACTGGTCATGCAGAGAGGAACGCAGCCTTTCCACCAGGATCTTATCCAGTTCTTCATGAAAAACAGGATTGGCGAGGAGAGTTTCATGAAAGAATTCACTTGAAAACCTGCCGAGAAGAACATCAGATACAGCCCTGACACTCAAAGACCTTGACTGGCCAGTCAACAGGGAGCTTTCTCCAAAATGTCCACCTTCGCCTATTCGGCCAACCATGCAGGTACTGTTATCATCTTTTTGGGCAATTAATTCTACCTCGCCTTGCAATACCACATAAAAATAGTCACCCCTCGTGTCCCTGTCATAGATATAATCTCCGGCATCTATAGAAACCAATTCACAGACAGCAGCAATATGATCGAATTCATCCGGCGACATGCCGGTAAACAACGATGATTTATGCAACAGTTCCTTTCCATCCATAGCGTCTTCTACGATAATACTTCGCACAGGAACGTGCATCCTGAAAAAGCAAAGAAAAAAAATAACCATTTCTGATGCAATGGGTGAAGTGCCGGCTGCGATTATTAGGGCTGTTATCACGATACGACAGCAGAAAGCAGCTATAATTGAAAAAGGGATTAGAAACAGGTGAGGCGGTTCAGGAAAGAGTAAAGGGCGGTATGGATGAAATTAAAAACTTACACGGCAGATAGAACATTTTTCATATTTAAAAGTAGATTGCACATCGATCTTAGATGTGCAATCTACTCTATATGTTTAATGCATGGTTCCAGTTCGAGTCTGTCCAGAATGGCCAGGCGCTAGTTACCCAGTTCTCCACATTCAGTTAATTGCCTATGGGGATTGATCTTTTGTTCTATCTGATCCAGCCAGTCGAAAACATCTGCAATGGCAAAAGGCTTCTTAAAAAACTTCAGACCCAACTCGCTTGCCCTTTGCATGTCGTCCAAGGTGTAATCACCGGACATCAGGGCCAGATGTCTGCATTGACAGCCTTTTTCAATTTGTTTTTCAATGAAATCTATGCCTCTCATCACCGGCATATTAATATCTGTCAAGATAATATCAGTGCATGATTGACCATCCAGGCACGAGCAACTTTCGTTGTCAAAAATAGGACAGGCGCCAGGATGAGGATACGTCAGCACCTCATATCCTCCCCTGCTGTCCAAAACAGCCTTTAAGAGATTTAAAATTTCCTGATGGTCGTCAAATACCAAAATTCTATAGCTAGTATTCTTTTTCATAGATATGTGTTCAAAAATTAATTGCGATAGGATTATGATTTCATATTTTAAAAACCTGCCGTCCTGGCCGAAAGCTATTGAGACTCACTTACAAACTTCTAACTCCATGGATTATTGCTGTTTGTGACCTTCCATTCATTCCGGGCCAT
>Ga0209271_10000503_pt1 | contig 13354 bp, 13 predicted proteins | sample tdAd002_FD_187123 | JGI IMG/M metagenome (GOLD analysis project Ga0209271, IMG submission 187123) | Marine sediment microbial communities from the Atlantic coast under amendment with organic carbon and nitrate - tdAd00.2 (SPAdes)... | ecosystem: Environmental > Aquatic > Marine > Coastal >... | reverse complement strand
ACCGTCAATTAGTGGCTTTTTGCCCTGCAAATGAAATAAGAAACCCTTTATAAAACAGGGGCAATGGATAGGTCTTTTCTACTTGGCACTGTCAGACATATCAGCAGACATTCACAGTTTTATAAAAAGAAAGAAGAGAAGAAAAGAAAACACTGATTCACTAACTTAAGGGTGGACCGGTTACATGGGGCAGATCAAGGTATTGGGCGAATATCATTTCTGAAAAAACTGGTATTATTACGAAATGCCTCAATCCTTCCTTTCAAATCCTTGAGGGCCATTATTTTATCTTGTTTTGCTTTGTGTAAATCTTCAATTCTATTTGATATGGGCAATAGAGGTTCATAACCGTCAACACATTTTTCAATAACTTGTGTATATCCAATGCCGCACTTAGGACAAAGTCCAATAAAATGTGTATATACAGAACCACACTTAGGACAATACATCCTCGCATCACTCTCTATTTCAGAAGCTCTTTTTTCAGACATAAAAGTATTTATTTCCTTCTGTGGGTTTCACGAGCTAAGACTCTTCCTCCTCAATCAATGTTTGAGTGAGTACACCAAGACAAAATATGCAGAAATGCATATTATATAATATATAGTAATGCTAATATGTCAAGCAGAAAGTGCTATAATGTGGTAGCTGGAGGAGCCGGCAATTCAGGGCATAAACACCCTTTCAGGGCACTCTTTTTAGTACCCCCCTGAGGGGTATAAACGAACAACGGGAGACTCCGAGCAATTTTCCTGTCACGGATTCAGGGTCAATTTACAAGGGCGATGACAATCGGCAGGGTGATCATTGATATGCCTGTCTGCACTGCAATGATTGAAGACATGAGCCTGGTATCGCCGCCAAGTTGTTTTGCCAGGATATAGGACAGGGGTGAACCGGGCAGGGCGGCAAAGAGCACTGCCACAGAAGTTGACAGGTTGTCAACGCCAATAAGTAAACAGCTGAGCCACATCAGTGCTGGCAGTAATAACAATTTCAACAGGCAGGCATAAACAATTTCCGGGATTGTTTTCTTAATGGCGTTGAACTGTAAAGAGGCGCCCACCGCAAGCAGTCCCAGCGGCAAAGAGCCTTTACCGAGGATGGTGGTAAAATTTCCCACCATTTCTGGAAGTTTAAGGCCTAGAAGATTGAGAGTCATGCCTGCAAGACAGGCAATAACCAGAGGGTTTTTTATAACAGTTGTAAAAATCCAGTGCCAGCCACCTTTCTGACCGCCGTAACGGACAAGGACCATAATACAAAGGATATTAACCATGGGGATCATGACAGTGATAAATATTGCAGTCAAATAGAGACCTTCATCGCCGAAAAGGGAAAATACGGCTGCAAATCCTATATATGAGGTGAATCGGATCGAGCCCTGAAAAACAGAGGTAAACGAGGCATCTTTCTTTGAAAGTTTAGGGCGGAGAATAAGGAGAAGACCGCACATGATAAATAAGGCGGCAAGGATTGCCCATACCATGGAGGAAACTGAGTAAGATTCCCAGGAGGCCCCGGCACTGCTGGAAAATAAGAGGGCAGGAAAGAGAATATAATAGACTATCCGTTCAGCACCCGGCCAGAATTTATCGCCGGGGAAGTTGCTTTTTTTGAGCACATATCCGCAAATGATTATGAGAAAAACAGGGAGAAGAGAAGTCAGGATGGAAGGTGTGCCCATAATTAATCCGGATAATTCATATCATTCCTCGTCGGAGAATATAGCGGCTTTTAAAAATTCCCTGTTCAATCGGGCAATGTTGCGTATTGAAATACCCTTGGGGCAGGTAGCTTCGCATTCACGCTCATTAGAGCAGTTGCCAAAGCCCGACTCGTCCATTTCCCTGACCATATCGAGGGCTCTTCTGGCTCTTTCCGGCTGTCCCTGGGGCAGAAGGGCTAGTTGTGATACTTTGGCAGCTACAAAGAGCATTGCCGAGGCATTAGGGCAGGCTGCCACACAGGCACCACAGCCTATGCATGCTGCAGCATCCATGGCTTCTTCGGCGTTTTTCTGCGAAATCGGTATTGCATTGGCATCAGGGGCTCCACCGGTATTGACTGAAACAAATCCTCCGGCAGTTATTATCTTATCCAGGGAACTTCTATCAACAACGAGATCCTTTTCTATTTTATAGGCTTTGGCCCTAAAGGGTTCAATGACCAGAGTGTCTCCATCATTAAAATGCCGCATATGGAGCTGGCAGAGGGTGGTTTCCTTTTCAGGACCGTGGGGATGGCCGTTTACAACTGCACCGCACATGCCGCAGATGCCCTCACGGCAGTCATGGTCAAAGGCAACAGGTTCTTCGCCTTCCCTGGTCAATCGTTCATTGAGGACATCAATCATTTCCAGAAAGGACATATCTGTGGATATGGGCCCACTTGCGTATGTTTGAAGCTGACCTGGCGAATCGTGGTTCTTTTGCCGCCAGATTTTAAGGGTTAGTTGTATCTCGCTCACTTGTAACTCCTCTGTGATGGCTCTACATTTTCAAAGACCAGGGGCTCCTTGTGAAACTTGGGACTGCTGCCTTCCCCAGTGTATTCCCAGACCGAGACATGCGAATAGTTTGTATCATCACGCTTGGCTTCATGTTCTTCTGTCTGGCTTTCTTCACGTAAATGACAGCCGCAGGATTCTTTTCTGGAAAGGGCGTCAACAACCATCAGTTCAGCGAATTCAAGAAAATCGGCAACTCTGCCGGCACGTTCCAGGGACTGGTTTAATTCCTGGCCGCTGCCGGGAATTGTTACGTTTTGCCAGAATTCTTCCCTGATGGCAGGAATTTTACTTATGGCTTTCTGGAGTCTCTCCTCGTTTCTGGCCATTCCGCAGGCATCCCACATCACGAGTCCAAGCTCCCGGTGGATTTCATCAACTGTTTTCTTGCCTTTTATAGCAAGCAGTTTGTCGATTTTTTCAGTTGCACTATCTGTTGCCTCCCTGAAAGCCTGGTGTCCGGTATCTTCTAGTGGCGAAGAGATGGTGGCCAGATAATTGCCGATGGTATAGGGAATGATAAAATAACCGTCTGCAAGACCCTGCATCAGGGCACTGGCCCCAAGTCTGTTGGCACCATGGTCTGAGAAGTTGGCCTCACCAAGAACAAAGAGTCCCGGAATGTTTGACATCAGATTATAGTCAACCCAGAGGCCGCCCATGGTGTAATGTACGGCCGGAAAGATCATCATGGGCTCATGCATTGGGTTGGCAGCGGTAATTTTCTCATACATGTGAAAAAGGTTGCCATATTTCTGGAAGATGACCGAGGCTCCATCCCGTTTGATCGCTTCGCTGAAATCAAGATAGACTGCCAGTTTGGTTGAGCCGACACCCTTGCCCTGATCACACTGTTCCTTTGCATTTCGCGATGCAACATCCCGCGGCACCAGGTTGCCGAAACTGGGATACTTATTTTCAAGATAGTAGTCACGTTCCTCTTCCGGTATCTCTGCAGGTGGCCTCGTATCGCCAGGATTCCTGGGAACCCAGACTCGTCCGTCGTTGCGCAAGCTTTCGCTCATCAGGGTAAGTTTGGATTGGTAGTCTCCATGTACCGGGATACAGGTGGGATGGATCTGCACAAAACAGGGATTGGCAAAGCAGGCGCCTTTTTTATACGCCCGCCAGGCTGCAGTAACATTGGAGGCCATTGCATTGGTTGACAGAAAGTAGGCATTGCCGTAGCCGCCGGTTGCCAGTACCACAGCATGGGCAGCGTGGGTCTCAATGGCACCGGTCAGCATATTCCTGGTGACAATGCCTCGGGCTTGACCATCGATAATCACAAGATCCAGCATCTCACGCCGGGAAAGCATTTCGATTTTGCCTTTATTTACTTGGCGCATAAGAGCGGAATAGGCACCCAACAGGAGCTGCTGTCCGGTCTGGCCGCGGGCATAAAAGGTGCGCGAAACCTGGGCCCCGCCGAATGAGCGGTTTGCCAATTGCCCGCCATACTCCCGGGCAAAAGGAACACCCTGGGCAACACACTGGTCAATAATATTATTGCTTACCTGGGCAAGGCGGTAAACATTGGCTTCTCTTGCTCTGAAATCTCCGCCCTTGATGGTATCATAGAAGAGCCGGAAAATGGAATCACCGTCATTCTGGTAGTTTTTTGCTGCATTAATGCCGCCCTGGGCAGCAATACTGTGAGCCCGACGGGGGCTGTCCTGCAGGCAGAAGGTTTTGACGTTATAGCCAAGTTCTGCCAGGGAAGCAGAGGCAGAAGCACCGGCAAGGCCTGAGCCGACAACAATGACATCAAATTTTCGTTTATTGGCAGGGTTGACAAGCTTGCATTCGAATCTGTGCTTGTCCCATTTTCCTGTTAACGGGCCGTCAGGAATTTTTGGATCCAGTTTCATAATTTATCCTTGGAGCTAAAGAAGAAAACTTCTTGAAACAAGGGTGAGGACAGGAATGAGAATAAAAACAGTGCCCACCAGAATGCTGAAGACCAGAGCTCCTTTCAAAAGAAGCTGGTTGTATTTTTCATGATTAAACCCTATGGACTGGAACAGGCTCCAGAACCCGTGACTTAAATGCAGGGCAAGGGCAACTAAAGAAAATATATAAAAGAATGCCAGACCGGGTCTGCTCAGCAGTTCCCGGACAAGGTCAGCGGTTGGCACGCTTTTGTCGGTAAAATGAAAGTTCATCAGATGGACAAAGATGAAAACAAGAATTATGACTCCTGTATAGGGCATAGTACGTGAGCCCAACGAGCGTCCACCTTCACTGGTGTCAACAGAGTACCGGGACGGCCGGGCTCCGAGGTTTTCAAAATAGAGGATAACACCGGTGAGTATATGGATGAGAAACAAGGTGAGAAGCCCCAACTCAAAAATATAGATAAGGAATCCTAGAGAGTGAAGTCGTTCAGCATAGGAGTTAAAGGCTTCACGGCCTAAAAAACTGACAGAGTTGCCGAGCAGATGGGTTAATATGAAAATGGTAAGCAGCAAACCGCTTGCCGCCATAATGCTTTTCTTGCCAACGGATGAACGATACAGGGAGCCAATCAAACCCATAATGCCCTCATAAGTAAATACTTGTCGGTAGATATTTTAGTATGCTTCAGTATATAATAAATGCCAAAAAATAAGTAGAAATACGAGCAAGCTAGCCTAGCAGAATTGATAGCAAAAAACAAGATTCTGCAAGCAATCAAGCTGCATTATAAGATTTTTTATAGTAATTGAAAGATGACACAAGCCGGATATCTTACACTTCATGAGCACGGAAAGTTAGCTGAACGTATTGCAGAGGCGCAAGAGAGTTTGTCTCCGTGCAGGGTTTGTCCACGTCGCTGCAAGGTTGACAGACTTTCCGATGAAAAAGGAATTTGTCAGACAGGCGCCAAAGCGGTTGTTTCAAGTTATGCGCCTCATTTTGGCGAGGAAAGTCCCCTGGTTGGCAGCGGAGGCTCCGGCACAATCTTCTTTACCCACTGCAACCTTCTTTGTCTGTTCTGCCAGAATTATGAGATCAGTCATCTGGGACAGGGCTTGGAAACAGATGCGGGTCAGTTGGCCTCGATGATGGTGAGTCTGCAGCGCCAGGGCTGTCACAACATTAATTTTGTCACTCCGTCCCATGTGGTTCCCCAAATTCTGACCGCCTTGCCAAAAGCAATTGAAAAAGGACTGACAGTACCGTTGGTGTATAACAGCAGCGGTTATGATTCTCCTGAAACGCTTAAATTTCTGGAAGGCATTATAGATATTTATATGCCTGATTTTAAATTCTGGAACAGTGAGTCGGCAAAGCGTTATGCCAAAGCACCTGATTATCCGGAAGTTGCCCAAAAGGCCATCCTGGAAATGCACAGACAGGTAGGCGACCTTGTCATGGATGAGGAGGGGGTTGCAGTTAAAGGGCTGCTGGTCAGGCACCTTGTCATGCCGGGTGGCCTCGAAGAGACCAGGGAAATATTGCGTTTTCTGGCTCGTGAGGTTTCAGTTGGTACCTATGTTAATGTGATGGACCAGTACAGGCCATGCGGCAAGGCTTACCAGTGTGCACCCATCGACCGGAGGCTTAGCAGCGACGAGTATCAGGAGGCTCTCAAAATGGCTGAAGATGCAGGATTGCATAGGCTTGATGAGAAAGACTGGCTGCGTATTTTACGAAAACTTGGCATTAAGTAGTGATAGAAATGACGAATTTCCCCAATCTCATTGTCATGCTGAAAAATTTAATCCTGTAACCTATTTTTTTATTTTCCCCATTGGCTGCTTGACACCGTTGTGATATTGGGCTATATAATCCGTTTCGTTTTTAATCGGAATTACAGTTGCTTCCAATAGGAAGATTTAAATAAAATAGTATCGCATTAAAGAAATATATTCAGGAGGAATTTGAGTTGGCTAATCATAAGTCTGCATTGAAAAGAAATCGCCAGAGTCTTGTACGCCGTGACCGTAACCGGGCGAACCGGACCAAGGTGAAGACAGCGGTGAAAAAAATTGATACCGCTATAGAAGTTGAAGCATCAGTTGAAAAGGCCCAGGAAGCACTGCTTGCTGCTATACCTATTATTGAAAGAGCTGCAGTAAAAGGGGCATTTCATAAGAAGACCGCCTCCAGAAAGGTTTCAAGACTCACCAAGAGGGTAAATAATTTTGCCGGAAGCAAGGAGTCTGCTGCCTGATATGGATTGCGACTTAGGGGTCGCCCGGAAAAAAGAAGTTAATGTATATATAAAGCCATGGGATTTTTTTATTCCCATGGCTTTTCTTGTTTTGTAGTTTTATTTTACAACGTAAATATCCATGCATAAACCTGACCTTGAAACATTCAAAAATCTGGCTGAAGAAGCGGAGCTGGTCCCTGTCTACCGGGAAATAGTAGCAGACCTTGATACGCCGCTTACCATTTTTGCCAAGGTGGCTTCAGAGGATTCCCATGCCTTTCTGTTTGAAAGTCTGGAGGGGGGAGAGAAGTGGGGGAGATATTCGTTTATCGGCTTTGATCCTCTCATGACCTTTACAAGTTTCCAGGAGCACATGGAGATCAGAAGGGATGATACGATTGAAACATGCACTGGAAACCCCCTGCAGGAATTGAGAAATCTGCTTTCCTCCTTCAAGGCTCACCAGGCAGAGTCACTTCCCCGATTTTTTGGAGGGCTGGTGGGATATCTTGGCTATGATATGGTCAAGTTTATGGAGAGACTGCCGGATACGCATACACCACTTGATCTGCCTGACAGTTCTTTTATGGTGCCGAGAACTGTATTAATCCATGACAGCTTCAAACAGAAACTCCTGATTGTTAACTGTGTCGAACTCAAAAAGGGCGATGATCCGGTAGATCTGTATGACAAGGCATGCAGCCGGATTGATGAGGTGGCTAAACGCCTGAAACAACCTATGCCCTATGAGTTTGTTGAGAGTCGATCCGGAGATCATGAACATGAATTTTCATCCAATATGGATGAGAAAAATTTTAAGGAAATGGTGCAAACTGCCAAAGAGTATATTTTGGCAGGGGACATTATCCAGGTTGTTCTTTCGCAGCGCTTTCATACTGAAACAGACCTGTCTCCCTTTGCACTTTACCGGGCTCTGCGGCATATAAATCCAAGTCCGTACCTGTTTTACCTTCAACTGGGAAATGTCATCCAGATAGGATCGTCACCTGAAATACTGGTCAGGCTTGAAAACAATGAGATAGAATTGCGGCCCATCGCAGGGACGAGACATCGGGGTGAAACAGATGCAGAGGATAAAGCACTGGAAGAGGAGCTTCTGGCTGATCCCAAGGAGAGAGCCGAGCATCTCATGCTGGTTGACCTGGGGCGTAATGATGCCGGCCGGGTTGCCAAACCGGGCTCAGTGGAGGTTCGGGACCTGCTGCTTGTCGAGCGCTACAGTCATGTTATGCATATAGTTTCCGGGGTTCATGGGCTGCTGGCAGATGACAGGGATCAGTTTGATGTCTTGTCAGCCTGTTTCCCGGCCGGAACGGTAAGTGGTGCTCCGAAAATAAGGGCAATGGAGATAATTGAAGAATTGGAGCCGGAACGACGCGGGCCTTATGCAGGCGCGGTAGGTTATTTCGGTTTTTCAGGCAACATGGATTTCTGTATCACTATTCGCACTTTTGTTATGAGTGGAAGAGATCTTTGGATTCAAGCCGGGGCCGGTATAGTAGCGGATTCAGACCCTGGAAAAGAGTTTGAGGAAACGCTGAATAAAGCCAGAGGCTTGAGGCGTGCCGTTGAACTGGCTGAAAAAGGGCTTTAATTATGATTGTCATAATCGATAACTACGATTCTTTTACCTATAATATTGTCCAGACAATTGGTGGCCTGGGAGCTGAGGTAAAGGTATTCAGGAATGATACGGTGGATGTCCCTTTTATTGAAGCACTGAAGCCTGACCGTCTGTTGATCTCACCCGGTCCCTGCACACCCTCCAAGGCAGGGATTTCCATTGAGGCAATTCGTTATTTCGCCGGAAAAATTCCAATTCTTGGTGTCTGCCTTGGACACCAGTCAGTTGGTGAGGCTTTTGGTGGAGAGACTATACGGGCCACGCGCCTCATGCACGGCAAGACCAGTCCTGTCAGCCATGATGGCAAAGGAGTGTTCACCAACCTGCCAAACCCCTTTGAAGCCATGCGCTATCATTCCCTGATAACCAGTGAGACAACTCTGCCTGACTGTCTTGAAATTACAGCAAAGTCAGACCAGGGTGAACTCATGGGGCTGCGTCACAAGGAACTCCCGATCGAAGGGGTCCAGTTCCATCCTGAATCTATTATGACTCCGGATGGCATTGAACTTCTAAAAAACTTTCTCGATAGAAATTACGAGAATTCGCTTCGTTAACTAAATTGACTAATTAGAGAGGAAAATAATGATTCGGGAAGCCATAAGCAGAGTAATAGAGAGAAAAGACCTCGATGAAGAGCAGATGGTTGGGGTAATGAACGAGATAATGAGCGGTGAGGCGACCCCGGCTCAGATTGGTTCTTTCATAACAGCCTTGAGGATGAAGGGTGAGACCATTGAAGAGATCAGTGGTGCGGCCATGGTGATGCGTGAAAAAGCAACGAGAATTACAACCGGGGTGGCTGTGGACAAAGATGAAATATTGGTTGATACCTGCGGCACCGGTGGAGACAGCTCCGGCACTTTTAACGTTTCGACTACCACCGCTTTTGTTGTTGCTGCTGCAGGGATTCCAGTGGCCAAACATGGAAACAGGTCCGTGTCTTCCCAATGCGGCAGCGCCGATGTCCTTGAGGCTCTGGGGGTCAATCTTGATCTAACCCCGGAGCAGGTGGGGAACTGTGTCAGGGAAGTGGGTATCGGTTTTTTATTCGCTCCCATGCTGCACGGTGCCATGAAGCATGCCATCGGGCCGCGCCGTGAAATAGGGATCAGAACAATTTTTAATGTTCTTGGTCCATTGACAAATCCGGCAGGAGCAAATGTACAGCTCCTCGGTGTCTACTCGCCTGATCTCTGCGAAAAACTGGCCAGGGTTTTGGGTAGGCTGGGGACTCTAAGGGCTCTTGTAGTCTGCGGTGCAGGCAACGTTGACGAATTTACGGTAACCGGCGAAACTGAGGTTGCTGAACTCTCTAACGGTGAAGTCAGGACCTACACGGTTCGTCCTGAAGATGCGGGGTTAGGTCGTTCAAGGCTGGTTGATCTTAAAGGTGGAGACACGCCTGAAGAATCAGCGGTTATTCTGCGTGACGTTCTGGGTGGCGCTGAAGGTCCTAAACGGGACATGCTTTTGTTGAACAGTGGTGCAGCGCTCTACGCTGCCGGCAAGGTGCCGGGTTTGAAAACCGGTGTTGAACTTGCGGCCCGGATACTTGATTCCGGTGATGCGCTCGCTAAGCTTGAAGCTCTTATTACTTTCTCGCAAAATGTTTCCTGATGAAAATTCTTGATACCATTGTAAGCCGGAAGAAACAGGAAGTTGCACGGTTAAAAACCAGAGGGGTCAGCCAGCCGGAGTTGCCGGTCGATCCTCCACGGGGATTTATGCAGGCCTTAACGCAATCTGCTGAGATCGCGGTGATTGCCGAAGTGAAAAAGGGTTCCCCCTCTAAAGGTATTATCTCCCCTGATTTTAATCCAACTGCAATTGCTTCCAGTTATGAAAGGGGAGGGGCAGAGGCAGTTTCAGTTCTCACCGATGAAAAGTTTTTTTATGGCTCCCTTGACTATATTCCCCTGGTCCGGCAGGAAGTAAAGCTTCCGATTATCCGCAAGGATTTTATCATCCATGAACTGCAGATACAAGAGGCCAGTAATTATGGCGCTGATGCCATTCTTCTTATTGCAGCCATTCTTGATCAAAAGCAGATCAGTGATTACCTGCAGATGAGTACTGAGCTTGACATGGATGTCCTGGTTGAGGTCCACGACGAAAAAGAGTTGGAGGAATCACTTGCTGCCGGCAGCAGACTGATCGGTATCAACAATCGTGACCTCAGGGACTTTACAGTTGATCTTCAAACAACCATCAGATTGCGAAGAGAGATTCCAGACTCAGTTCCTGTGGTAAGCGAATCAGGTATAAAAACCCATGACGACATGAAAATGCTTGAGGATCATGGCATTACAGCAGCATTGATCGGTGAGACGTTGATGCGGTCCGGTGACCGGGAAACTGCTTTACGTGAACTAAGAGGCAGATAAAAATAAGAAGGGTGTGAAAATGGCGCTTCGTACAAGAATTAAGGTCTGTGGAATTACCGGAAAGGAAGATGCCCGGGCAGCTGTGGCAGCAGGTGCAGATGGCCTCGGGTTTATCTTTGTGAAGCAAAGTCCGCGTCTGGTTGATCCTGATATGGTCAGGGCAATAACCGGTGAACTGCCGCCGTTTGTTGATAGTATTGGTGTCTTTTGTGATGAAAAAATAGAAGTTGTCGAAGAGATAGTTAATTATTGCCGCCTGACACTGGTGCAACTCCATGGCTCTGAATCACCCGAGTATTGCAGGGCTGTTTCCTGTCCTGTAATCAAATCATTTGCCATACATCGTCAGTCTGAAAGCGAAGAACTTGCAGCCTACTCTGGAGTTGTGAGCGGTTTTCTCCTCGATACCTATCATAAGGATATGGCGGGCGGTACAGGCATGGTATTTGACTGGAAACTCGTTGAACAGATTCAACCCCATGGCCCTATTATTCTTGCCGGGGGATTGAATCCGGAAAATGTTGGTGAGGCCATCCGGCAGGTAAAGCCCTTTGCAGTGGATGTAAACTCAGGAGTGGAGTACCAGCCGGGCCGCAAAGATACAGACAAGCTCAAAAGCTTTGCCGATGAGGTCAGAAAAGCAGATGAGCTTGCCAGTAGAGCCGGCACTCCATTCTTTGGTTGATGCATTTCGCTTAAACCCGGGCGAGTCCTTACTTTTCAGTTTCAATGACAACAAATCGAGTATTCTGATCTCGCTGGATGAGCAGCAGGATACTTTTCTTCTCTTGTGCTGCCTGCAAAGCTTTTATGTACTGTGCAACTTTTTCAACCTTTTCCCGGTTGATTTCCAGAATGATATCTCCGCGCAGGATTCCTGCTTTTGCAGCTGTTGATTCAGGTTCGACATCGCTGACTATCAAACCATGGTCCACTTCGGTTTCCAATGATTCGGCAAGTTTTGGAGTTAACTCCTGAACAGTAATGCCGAGTTTTTTGCTGGTGCCGGTTTCAGTGCCTGCAAGAACAGCCTCTTCATCCTCCAGCATGCCGATTTCAACAGTTATATTTTGTTTGTCACCGTCTCGAATAAGAACAAGTTTGGCTTTTTCTCCAACATTTGTGTTGGCGACCATGGCAGGCAGCATAGTCATTTGAGAAACTTCCTTGCCGTTATATGAGATGATAACGTCTCCTGCCTTAAGGCCTGCTTTCTCTGCAGGGCTGTCAGGCACTACCTGGCCGATAAGGGCGCCGATGGGGCGCTCAAGGTTGAAATTGTCAGCAAGATCAGCGGTAACTTGTTGGATCATTACCCCAAGCCAGCCTCTGGTTACCTTGCCACTTTCCTTCAATTGGGCAAAGACGTTTTTGGCCATGTTGACAGGAATGGCAAAACCAATACCTATGTTACCGCCTGTGCGGCTGAAAATTGCCGTATTAACCCCAACCATCTCTCCCTTGAGATTGAAAAGCGGCCCCCCGGAATTTCCAGGGTTGATTGAGGCATCTGTCTGAATAAAGTTGCCGTAGGATGCGTTATTGATAGATCGTCCCTTGGCACTGACAATGCCTGCCGTAACAGTCTTCTGCAATCCAAAAGGGTTGCCGATAGCAAGTACCCATTCACCGACTCTCAGTTCGTCTGAATTGCCAAAGGCAGCGAACGGCAAATCTTTTTTGGGTTTGATTTTTATTAATGCAACGTCGCTTTTAGGATCTCGACCAACGATTGTCGCTTCGTATTCTTCAAAGGTGGAAAGCGTTACATGAATCTCGTCAGCATCCTCAACCACATGGTTGTTGGTAAGGATATAGCCATCAGCCGTGACAATAACTCCTGAGCCCAGACTGGTCCTTTCCATTTTCCGTTTAGGGGATTGTCCTGGCGTGTCGGGAAGTCCAAAAAAACGTCTGAAGGGTTCCGGGATTTCCATTTCATCAGGAAGAAACTGATGGGGTGAGGAAGAAACCTCAACAGTCTGGGTTGTATAAACATTGACAACCGTTGGGCTGAGTTTTTCAGCCAGATCAGCAAAATCAAGCGGAACGGTGCCAGATGCAGAACGAACTGAAAACAGAGTCAAAGCGAATCCTATTAAAATAAATGAAATCATAAATAATGAATGTTTTCTGAAATCAATTACATGGGCCATTGTTGGTCTCCTTATTTTAGTCTGCTTCCTTTTTTGAATAATAAGAGAATAAATTTAATAATATAAATATTGTGTTCGGGGTCTATGCAATTAATAATAAACATTTAATCTATAAAGGCAAGATGGCAAAGCTGGTACAGTTTCATCCTGGAGCTATGAGGATCTTAAAACAAAACGGGGTGAAAGGTTATTGGGGAAATTGTTGTGCAGGTACAGTTTCATCTATACAATTCTTGACACGGTATTGTATAATTGCTAATAGCTGAAAACCAGTTTAGAGGTTCATCAACAAAGCTGCTGCAAAAAGCATTAGGCCACCCTAGCTCAGTTGGTAGAGCAACTGATTCGTAATCAGTAGGGTGTTGCGTAAATATAAAATAAAATCATCAAGTTATGAATATTTTAAATGTAAAAAAAGCACCATGTAGCCAGTATGTAGCCGATGTAACTCAGCTGGTAGAGTAGTTGATTCGTAATCATCAAGTCACCGGTTCGACTCCGGTCATCGGCTCCAAG
>Ga0209271_10000502_pt1 | contig 13365 bp, 14 predicted proteins | sample tdAd002_FD_187123 | JGI IMG/M metagenome (GOLD analysis project Ga0209271, IMG submission 187123) | Marine sediment microbial communities from the Atlantic coast under amendment with organic carbon and nitrate - tdAd00.2 (SPAdes)... | ecosystem: Environmental > Aquatic > Marine > Coastal >... | reverse complement strand
TAATAATCACTATTAATATTTTCTTTTTTAAACTCATATTACATAAGATAGATATTAATAAAAATTTAATATCTATCTGACTTAGCTCATAGTATTAATTCTATTCTTTCCTAATTTTAGGAATATAGATTTACTCCAAAAAATCAAGTAAAGTGAACTCTCGAATAATTAAAACACGGAGACTCCCATGACAGCTAAAGGACAACTCTTACAAGATCCGTTTTTAAATGCCTTACGGAAAGAACATATTCCAGTATCAATTTATTTGGTAAATGGTATTAAACTGCAGGGACAAATTGACTCATTTGACCAATATGTAATACTTCTAAAGAATACAGTTACACAGATGGTATATAAGCACGCTATTTCTACCGTTGTCCCCACTAAAACCTTCTCTACCTCGTTTGAGACACCAGTTATATCTGATGCTTGATAATTCTGCCGACAGCACTAACACTATAAGTGATGCAAATACCACTATACTGGTCAGCTTAAATATTGGTAATAATAATCACTCAGAAGATTTAGAAGAATTACGGCAATTAGCCGTAAGCGATAAACTTACAATTCTTGCAGAGGTTAAGAGCAAAAACTATAAGCCCAGCCCTGCCACCTATGCAGGCAAGGGAAAAGTAGATGAAATTGCGCAAATACTGAAACAAACTGGCGCCCAGTTAGTAATATTTAATAATAATCTCTCCCCTGTTCAACAACGCAATCTGGAGAAACACCTAGAATGCCGTGTAATCGACCGCACCAGTCTAATTTTAGATATATTTGCTCAGCGTGCTAAAAGTCATGATGGGAAACTTCAAGTGGAACTAGCCCAGCTCCAGTATCTTGCTACTCGCTTAGTGCGTGGTTGGACTCACCTGGAGCGACAAAAGGGTGGTATAGGCTTACGTGGTCCCGGAGAAACTCAACTTGAAACAGACCGGAGATTACTTGGAAAACGGGTTAAATTACTTAAGGAGAAACTTACAAAACTCCAATCCCGACGAAATGTTCAAAGACGTACGAGGAAACGCGCCCAAGTTATGTCCGTTTCTATTATTGGTTATACTAATGCAGGCAAATCTACCTTGTTTAATTGCCTCACTCGTGCACGAACTTATACTGCCAACCAACTTTTTGCAACATTAGACGCAACCACTCGTAAACTTTTTATTCCGGGGCATGGTCCGCTGGTTATCTCTGACACTGTGGGCTTCATCCGCGAATTACCACACACTCTGGTTGCCGCATTCAGGGCGACGTTAGAAGAAACTGTACAGTCAGATATGCTATTACATGTGGTAGATGCGAGTAGCCCTAATCGAGAAGAACAAATCGAAGAAGTGAATAAAGTGCTACAAGAAATTGGTGCTGATACAATTCCACAGATTCTGGTACTAAACAAAATTGATTTAGCAAATTTATCATTAGAAACGTCTGGGTATCGACGTAACGAGTATGGTAGAATAGTACAAATCCGCATAAGTGCAAAAACCGGTGAGGGGCTCGATTTTATTAGGATGTCGCTAGCCGAAACAATTGAACAGCGTACTTCACAATGGTGTAAAATGTTGCCAAAAATTGAAGCTATAGATGACGATCGTACTATAGTCAAATATTGAGTTAGCAAACTATAATATTAGTACTAATATTCGCATCAGAGCTAAACTCCAAGGGAACTTACTAGGCTATCTATTCGTCAGATTAAGATTAATATAATAACTGGAAGAAATATCATTATGGGAAATGACCCGCAGTGGGGGCGAAAAAAAGGCGGATCCGGTCCACCTGACTTGGATGAAATGTTACGTAACGTTAACAAAAAGCTTAACGACCTTTTTGGTGGGCGTAAGCGTCCTAGTAGCAATAGTTCTGGAGATGGAGATGGAGATGGGGGTGGCAATTTTAAACGGTTTAGTGGTGGTTTAAGTATTGGCGTGCTCCTTGGTCTTCTATTATTGTTATGGATAGCCAGTGGCTTTTACATTGTCAATGAAGGTCAACGAGGAGTAGTCCTGCGCTTTGGACAGTATAGTGAAACAACCCAAGCAGGACTAAGTTGGCATTTACCCTATCCGGCTGAAACTGTTGAGCTCGTTAACGTAAGTCAGGTAAGAACAATAGAAATCGGCTACCGTAAGAATGTAGCAAGTAAGGTACTGAAAGAGTCATTGATGTTAACTGATGATGAAAATATTATTGATATTCAGTTTGCTGTGCAATATATACTTAAAAATCCTGAAGAATACCTGTTTAATAACCGTGATCCGGATGAAGCGGTATTACAGGCTGCAGAATCATCTATTCGTGAAGTTATTGGAAAAAGTAGTATGGATTACGTTCTCTACGAAGGACGGGAAGATGTGGCAGCAAAAGCAACTGTATTGATGCAACGACTTCTTGATCATTACCAAATAGGGATTGCTATCAGCAAAGTTACTATGCAAAATGCGCAACCGCCAGAGCAGGTTCAGGCAGCATTTGATGATGCAGTTAAAGCAGGGCAGGATAAGGAACGACAAAAAAATGAAGGGGAAGCTTATGCTAACGATGTTATCCCAAAAGCCAAAGGTAATGCTGCCCGCCTGATGGAAGAATCTGAGGGGTACAAACAACGAGTGATAGAAAGCTCTGCTGGTGATGCTAACCGCTTTAAACAAATATTGGTTGAATATAATAAGGCGCCTAGCGTAACCCGTGATCGCCTTTACCTTGATATGATGCAGGAAATACTGACAAATACCAATAAAATATTGGTAGATTCAAAAAATAGCAATAATTTACTTTATTTACCGCTGGATAAACTGATAGAGAAAAGTACCCCTACTACAATACCTGCTCCAGCAGTACCGGCAGCAGCACCTCCTCAGCTAATCTTACCAGAGCCTATCAACAGCGCTGCTCGTACACAGCGTTCTCGTGAAGCGTTCCGAATTCGCGAACGGGAGTCCAGATAAATGAAAAGTCAAACAGTATTAGCCATCATTGTCGTATTGTTCCTTCTGGTAAGCTCTTCACTATATATTGTCGACCAGCGCCAAAAAGCGATCGTCTTTCAACTAGGTGAAGTTGTCTCTGTAAAGGAATCTCCGGGACTATATTTTAAGATTCCTATGGTACAGAATGTACGTTTTTTTGATTCACGTATATTGACCATGGATGCGGAAGAGCCGGACCGGTTTATCACGTCAGAGAAAAAGAATGTGCTGGTAGACTTATTTGTTAAATGGCGCATCGTTGATGTAAAACAATATTACATCAGTGTACGGGGTGATGAAGCATTAGCCAGAGTCCGCCTAGCACAAACTGTGAACTCGAGTTTACGCGATGAGTTTGGTAATCGCACAGTACATGAGGTAGTTTCCGGTCAACGTGACAAAATTATGGAAATAATGCGCCAGAAGGCTGATGCGGATGCCCGTAATATAGGAGTAGAAGTGGTGGATGTGCGTCTAAAGCGTGTTGACTTGCCAAAAGAAGTAAGTGAATCAGTCTACCGAAGAATGGAAGCAGAAAGAAAGCGTGTAGCTAATGAACTACGTTCTACTGGTTTTGCAGATTCTGAAAAAATTCGTTCCAATGCTGATCGTCAGCGTGAAGTAATTATGGCAAAAGCATACCGAGATGCACAAAAAACTAAGGGTGAGGGAGATGCAAAAGCTACAGAAATATATGCTGAAGCATTCCAGAGAAATCCCGAGTTTTATTCTTTCTATCGCAGCTTGGAGGCGTATAAACAAAGTTTCCAGAACAAGAGTGACATGATGGTACTTGAGCCAAATTCTGAATTTTTTAAGTACTTAAAAAATTCAGGAAGCAGTAGAAAATAGATATCAGGAATCGTCGTTAACTCAAACTCTTGCATTCGTTTGTGCCATTTTTATTATTAGTTTCAGTTAGCAAAAACTTTTTTTAAAGCTTCGGTATATAAAAGCGTACTATTGGAGTTATTAAAAGTATGTGGGACACTTTGCTAATTGCATTTGCTTTGATGTTGGTACTGGAAGGGATACTACCATTCTTACTTCCTGGTATTTGGCGTGATACCTTCAAAAAACTGACTGAGACTGGTGATAACCAGGTACGTTTCATAGGCCTGACGTCTATGCTACTAGGTTTACTGTTGCTATACCTTGTTAAATAAACTCACATCGTTACACTTCTAAACCAAAGTTTTTCAGACAATAAATATGCGTAATTGGGTCCTCCCCGAATACATCGAAGATATTCTGCCCGCAGAAGCACTGCGTATAGAATCAATGCGAAGACAAATTTTGGATTTGCTATTAGTACATGGTTATCAACTAGTAGCTCCTCCGATGCTGGAATTTGTAGAGTCACTGGTTTCAGGTAGCGGAAGTGATATGAACTTGCGTATGTTCAAGGTGGTTGATCAGTTGAGCGGAAGAATGATGGGTTTGCGTGCGGACATAACACCTCAGACTGCACGTATTGATGCTCACTTACTAAATTGTGATGGTATTACCCGTTTATGCTATGCAGGTAGCGTACTGCACACTGTGCCATCAGGATTAACCAGTACTCGTGAACCACTCCAGATTGGTGCGGAACTTTATGGGCACGTTGGACTGGAAAGTGATCTAGAAATCCAACGGCTCATGTTACAAATTCTTGCAATGTCTGGAATAGATAAAGTCCATTTAGATCTTGGTCATGTTGCTGTATTTCGCGGCCTTGTTAGAGGCGCAAAAATCCCAACTAACATAGAAGCAGAATTATTTAGTGCACTACAAGCTAAGGATATCCCGGCATTACAGGAACTCTGCTCAGGATTTGATAAAAATATAAGAAAAAAAGTGGGCCAAGCTTTAATGTTATTGCCAAAGCTATACGGAGATAAAAATATACTGGTTCAAGCACGAAAATTTTTACCTGATTATCCGGAAATTAGAAAAGCACTAGATGAATTAGAAGTAGTAGCAGCAGAATTAAAGTTAGTAGTAGATTCTTTAGCATTCGATCTGGCAGACTTGCGTGGCTATCATTATCATAGTGGTATAGTATTTTCGGCGTATGCTAACAATTGCCCCAACGCAATTGCACTAGGTGGGCGTTATGATGAAATTGGTAAAGTGTTTGGAAGGGCCCGTCCGGCTACCGGATTTAGTATAGATTTACGCGAGATATCAAGACTAAAGCAACCACCTGATCCTTGCCCTAAAGGAATTCTGGCACCATATAGAAAGAATGACAAAACACTTGAGAAGAAAATTACACAGCTACGCAAGAATGGCAAAATTGTAGTTGTGAAATTACCAAGGCATGGTAGAAACAAGGATACATATAACTGTGACAGGAAATTAGTACTAAAAAATAAAACCTGGAGGATTATTGATATCTAATTTTATTCCCATAAATTTTATTTTTTGAAGTACCTGCTAGTAGAGTAATTATTTTCTTAAGAACTATAGTATAGGATTCCTGATAGAAAACATCTTAATACGTAACCAATATGACTAAAAACGTTGTAGTAGTTGGCACCCAATGGGGCGACGAAGGAAAAGGAAAAATCGTAGATTGGCTAACAGATCATGCGCAGGGGGTAGTACGCTTCCAGGGCGGGCATAATGCTGGGCACACGCTAGTCATTGGCGGTAAGAAAACAGTTTTACATCTGATACCATCTGGAATCTTACGTAATAATGTAGCCTGTTATATTGGAAATGGCGTAGTGATATCTCCAAGAGCATTGCTTGAAGAAGTAGATATGTTAGAACAGGCAGATGTTAACGTAATGGACCGGCTATATATAAGCAAAGCCTGCCCACTCATCCTACCTAGCCATAGTGAACTTGATAACGCCAGAGAAATAGCTATGGGAGCCGACAAGATTGGAACTACCGGACGAGGGATTGGCCCTGCCTATGAGGATAAAGCTGCACGAAGAGCATTACGTATACAGGACCTGTTTGATCAGGATTATTTTGCTACTAAACTTGCAAAAGTTTTAGATTATCACAATTTTGTACTGAAAAACTATTATCATGTTCCAACTGTGGATTTCCAGAAAACTCTGGATGACACGCTATCTTTATCTGAGCGCATTAAATCAATGGTTGCAGATGTCTCACAACTTTTATTTGAAGCTAACAGAATAGGTAATAATCTGTTATTTGAAGGTGCACAAGGGACTATGCTTGACATAGATCATGGTACCTATCCATATGTTACCTCTAGTAACTGTATTGCAGGTACTGCAACAACAGGTAGTGGTGTTGGCCCACAACAATTACATTATATTTTAGGTATTACTAAAGCCTATACTACAAGGGTTGGTGCGGGACCTTTTCCTACAGAACTAAATGATGACATTGGAAAACATCTTGCTAAACGTGGAAAAGAATTTGGCGCAACAACCGGTCGCCCACGTCGTTGTGGTTGGTTTGATGCAGTAGCTATGAAACGATCAATTCAGATAAATGGTATATCCGGCTTATGCGTAACTAAGCTTGATGTTTTGGATGGTATTGAAATTTTACGGATAGGTGTAGACTATAAATTTAATAGCAATGGAAAAGAAGAACAATCAGGAGGTATCTTGCCAATAGGTGCAGATGAATTGGCTAACTGTAAACCCATCTATGAAGAAATGCCGGGATGGATGGAAAGTACTGTGGGTGTTAAAGATTTTGATCAATTACCAAAACCAGCTCAAAATTATCTGAAACGTATCGAATCAATATGTGAAATTCCAGTCGACATGATTTCAACCGGACCGAGTAGAGAGGAAACCATTGTACTACGACATCCGTTTGACTAACTTTTGACTTCTTATTTTAGTTTTTAACTATCTACATAATAAAAGCTCCATCCTTCTTTAGTATCAACACATAAATTAGAAATATTTAAATTGTATATTTATGTGTATAAATTCATATCAAATTATGCCCGATAAAGTGTACTACAACAGTGCATGCCCTATTTGTAATGCAGGTATTAAGAATCAACGTAAACGTATGGAAGCATGTGGACTTAAGAACATTAGATGGATTGATGTACATGCTAATCCAGGAGCATTATCTGAGATTGATGCTTCGTTGAATCAAGTTCGGGAAAGACTGTACATTAAAGATCTTAATGGCCAGCTTAATGTTGGTGTGGATGCATTCATATACCTGTGGTCACAAACTAACGAACAACGTTGGCTTGCCAGGCTGTTTCGATTCCCTATTTTTAACCAATTTTCGCACTGGATGTATAACTTCTTTGCCAAATTCCTATACCGCTGGAATTGTTCCAAGAAACACTGGTAATGTTGTGTTTATTCTTTTAGCTATAGATAGGTATCTACTCAGATTACCATTCCTCAGAGATTACCCTGCTTCAACTCAATAAATCTCTTTTTATCAGAATCGAATCTAGCCTTTATTTTTTTCATTTCTATTTTCCTCTTCGCTAATTCGTCCTTTAAGCGTTCTACCTCTTTTTTTGCTGTAGCCACCTCCTTAATGATTGAAGGAAGTATAGGACTCTTAGTTTTCCGAGCCTCTATTAATTGTAATTGCAAGACGTCCAGCCGAGACTGGGAAACCTTAAGCCGTGGCTCAATTCCTTTGATAGCTAAATCTACCGGTTGAATATTTCGGTCACGTGCTAAATCAATTTCTTTTTTATCGGTATAAGTAGCCAGTAGTGCCGTATCAAGCCTTTTCTTCTCCTGAATACTCCTTTTCTTTTCAGCTTCATGTTTGGCTCGCTCTGCTTCTTCTTTTACCCCCACCTCTTCATCTGTTTTTTTAAGAATCACCCCGTGGTCACTCATCTCAACAGTTGCTTTACCAAGACATTCTTGTGGTGGAGTTTTGTCGTAGTATTGAGTTCTCCCTTTATCGTCAATACATTTCTTAAGCGCAGCAGATGCTGGTTGAATAAAGAAAAATACAAAGAAAAATGTAATTATGGTAAGCCAGCGCATTGATTTCTCCTATTAAGTCTCTTAATCAGACAATTCCATATTGTGCACGGTAACTTTCTACAGCACGCAGATTAAGCACCAGATCATCCCTGTCCCGTAAATAGCTCATTAAATTATCCAGATTAATAATACTAATAACTGGAATATCGTACATCTTTTGAATCTCTTGAATCGCCGACAAACAATTATTCCCCCGCTCCATTCGGTCAAGAGCAATGATTACACCACAGGGTTTAGCACCAGCTGCACAAATAAAATCTACAGCTTCACATATTGATGTACCCGCTGAAATTACATCATCAATGATTAACACCTTTCCGGAAAGTGGTGATCCAATTAAATTACCGCCCTCACCATGATCTTTTGCTTCTTTTCTATTGAAGCAGAAGGGATAATTATTACCAATCTCAGAGAGAGTGATCGAAATAGCGCTAACCAAAGGAATACCCTTATATGCCGGACCAAACAGCATGTCAAAAGGAAGCTGTGCGGCAAGAATAGCTTTCGCGTAAAATTGTCCAATCTTACGTAGGGAATCACCATCATTGAATAGTCCTGCATTAAAAAAATACGGTGACAGTCTACCTGCTTTGGTCTTAAATTCACCAAAACGTAAAATATTGTGACTAATTGCAAACTCGATAAATTCTTGCTTGAAATCTGGCATAGCAATAGCTAGCTAAAAAAGGAAACATGCGAATTATAACGCTTAACCTAAATGGCGTACGCTCTGCCTCAAATAAAGGTTTCTTCCTCTGGCTACAAAAACAGAGAGCTGATATTGTGTGCGTACAAGAACTTAAGGCTCAAATTACTGATCTCAACAGTGATATACTTGCACCTGATGGCTATCATGGCTATTTTCACTGTTCTGAACGAAAAGGGTATAGTGGGGTAGGCATATACTGCAAACACAAACCTAACAAAATTGTTGAGGGCGTTGGCATTAGTAAGATTGATACTGAGGGACGATATCTGCGTGCTGACTTTGATAATCTGAGTGTAATCTCAGTCTATTTTCCTTCTGGCTCTAGTGGCGAACACCGTCAAGCAGCAAAATTCTTCTTTCTAAAACGCTTTTATCCATTACTCAAGAAACTCACTGAAAGTGGCAGGGAAATTATTTTATGTGGCGACTGGAATATTGCCCATAAAGAAATAGATCTAAGAAACTGGCGACCTAACCAAAAGAACTCTGGATTTCTACCAGAAGAACGTGCCTGGCTTACCAAAATTCTAGACAAACTAAAATTTGTTGATGTGTTCAGAACAATTAATCAAGAACAAGACCAATATACATGGTGGTCCAATCGGGGAAGCGCATGGGACAAAAATGTAGGTTGGCGTATTGATTATCAGATAAGTACATCTGGTATTGCAAGAAAAGCTACAGAAGTTTCAATTTACAAATCAGAACGCTTCTCTGATCATGCCCCTCTTATTATCGACTACGACTATAAACTATGATGCCTGCTGTCCTTTCAGAATGGCTACATGCATTCCGCATTTACAGTCATCCGCGAGTATTGGGGATGCTTACATTAGGTTTTTCCGCCGGACTCCCATTACTTCTAATACTAGGTACTCTGTCATTCTGGTTAAGAGAAGCAGGGATTGACCGGTCGACCATAGGTTACTTTAGCTGGATTGGACTGGCATATGGCTTTAAATGGCTATGGTCACCACTAGTTGATCGTTTATCTTTGCCATTACTAACCAGGTTACTAGGACGACGACGCGCATGGATACTACTATCACAAATAACCATTACGATCGCACTAATCGGAATGGCAAATACAGATCCTGTAGATAACCTCACACACATGGTGTTTTTTGCCCTAGCAGTAGCTTTTGCATCAGCAACACAAGATATTGCACTTGATGCATATCGAATTGAGGCTGTCGCACCACGACTACAAGGAGCCATGGCGGCAACCTATCAGGCGGGCTATCGTATAGCCATGATACTGGCTTCTGCAGGAGTACTCTGGATAGCAGCAGCTATGGATCCATCAGAGACTACTTATGACCACTCACCCTGGTGCGTTGCTTATCTGGTAATGGCTGCATGTATGGCTGTAGGTATAATCACTACTCTCGTCATCCGTGAACCGGATGTTCCTGTTAATCGCCTTATTTCTGAGAATGAAAATTATGCTAGAAAAACGATTGCACACTGGAATCTAAATAAACAACTGACACAAATATTAGCCTGGTTGTATGGCGCAATAATTGCACCATTCCGTGATTTTATTGTTCGCCATGGCCAACGTGCATTATTAATTCTTGCATTAATAGCTGTTTATCGTATCTCAGACGTAGTTATGGGAATAATGAGTAATCCTTTTTATGTAGATATGGGTTATACCAAGAATGAAGTAGCTACTGTATCTAAAGTCTATGGAGTAATTATGACAATCGTAGGCGCAGCTATGGGTGGGGTCCTAACGGCAAAGATAGGTATCATGCGAACACTGTTTCTAGGAGCATTACTATCTGCGGCAACCAACTTACTATTTGTCTGGTTAGCTGGACGTGGACATGATGTAACAGGATTAGTCTTTACTATCTCCGCAGACAATCTATCAGCTGGTATTGCTACGTCTGCCTTTATTGCCTATCTTTCTGGACTTACTAATTCAGCATATTCTGCCACACAATATGCACTATTCAGTTCGGTGATGCTGTTACTACCAAAATTTATCGCTGGATTTAGTGGAAGTTTTGTTGATACTTATGGCTATGCTAATTTTTTTACCGGAACTGCACTACTCGGTTTACCAGTACTAATATTAGTATGGCTTGCCGGAAAAGAGAAATTTGACACTCCAGAAAAAGATGATATAGACCTCTACTCCAAATAAACTCAGTAACAATCACTTCTGCCGTTCAAATCTGTAAAATGCGAGCATCCCAAATAAATTTGGTGCAAAAGAGATCTGATGATCTCCGTTCATTATTCTACGCTCAAGAATATTTGCGCCATGCTGACGACAGAATCTCTCAAAGTCACCAAGTGTGCATAGATGAATATTCGGCGTATCAAACCACTGATACGGTAAAACTTCTGAAACAGGCATGTAACCAGATAATACTTGCAGACGATTTTTCCAATACCCAAAATTAGGAAATGATACAATACCTTCCTTACTTACCCGCATCATTTCCTTTATCAGATTCTCTGTATGTCTCATTGCTTGCAATGTTTGCGACAAAATAACGTAATCAAAAGATCCGGATCCAAAACTTGATAATCCTGATTCCAGATCATTCTGAATCACATTTATTCCATTGTTGAAGCACGCCTGTACATTTTCATCATTAATTTCTACGCCATAGCCATGAATATCTCTTGTATCTCGCAAATAACGCAATAATGATCCGTCACCACAGCCCAGATCAAGCACCTTTGCGCCAGCTTTAACTAAAGTAGCAATGGCAGCAAAATCCGGCCTGGACATAGTGGATGAAATAGTTGTATTTGTCATTATCTTCGATAATTGCAAAACATAATTTTATACTGTAACAATTGAAGGTTAGCAACTATATTAGTCTGCTGTATCTCCAAACACATAACTTCTGCAAGGATATATGTATACGCTATTAAAGAAATGTCAGAAACTAAAACCTATATTCTAAACAATAATATTATTCATATAAGCTTTTACCAACTCATGATAATAGCGGTCCTCCATTAAAAAAGAATCATGACCATAGCTGGAAGTAATCTCTGCATAACTAACATTTAGCTCATTATCCAACAGTGCTTTTACAATCGCATGTGAACGCTCAGGAGAAAAGCGCCAGTCTGTAGTAAAAGATAAGACCAGGAAATCAGATTTCGCAACACTAAATGCCTCTCTAAGGTTCCCATTGAAATCATGCGCCGGATCAAAATAATCTAGTGCTTTAGTCATTAGTAAATAGGTGTTAGCATCAAACTGATCAGCAAATTTATCACCCTGATAACGTAGATATGACTCGATCTCAAACTCTACATCGAAACCAAAGCCAAGCGGGCCATTACGCAACTCTCGTCCAAATCTCTCTGCCATCGAATGATCTGATAAGTATGTGATATGCCCTAACATTCTTGCTAGCCGCAGGCCTCGACGAGGTACTGTATTGTGAGAATAATAGTCTCCGCCATGAAAATCTGGATCTGTAATTATTGCTTGACGTGCAACATCATTGAATGCAATATTCTGTGCAGTTAGCTTAGCAGCTGCGGCAATGACCAACGCGTGCCGAACCCTGTCAGGAAAATCGAGCGTCCATTGCAAAGCCTGCATTCCACCTAAACTACCTCCAGCAATTGCCGCAAACTGTTTGATACCAAGATAATCTGCCAGTTGAACCTGAGTAGCAGCCCAATCTTGTACTGTTACCATTGGAAAATCAGCACCATAAAGTTTTCCTGTCTCTGTATTGATGCTGGCAGGACCAGTTGATCCATGGCAACCCCCAAGATTATTTACACCCACAACAAAAAATTTGCGTGTATCAATAGCCTTTCCAGGACCAATCATATTGTTCCACCAGCCAATACTCTTAGGATCATCAGCGTAATAACCAGCCACATGATGATTACTAGAAAGAGCATGACAGATCAGTACAGCGTTAGATTTATCCTCATTAAGCTCGCCATAAGTTTCATACACTAATTCGTAGCTATCGAGGACGGCGCCACTCTTTAAATGTAACGGATTGTCAAATTGAACCTTCTGTGAGGTGACAATTCCAACTGATGTTAAATCTCGCATTAATATATTTATAAAAACTAATCAAATTGAATGCCGAAAGAATCAATAACTATTTATACTTCCTGCATCCTTAATTTTTAAGTTAAATCAAAGTAATCTGTCTTTTATTTATTGTACAAATAAAGATTATATCGTCAAATGAACTAGCTATTCAGCTTCGTCAATAATGTTCGAATGTTTTCCGGGCTATCAGTTTTAAGTATTTTTTGTGCAATATGGATAATATCTGGTAGATGGCTTCTCAATACTTGACGTTTTACTGTTAACAATTGTGTTGGAAACATAGAAAACTGACGTAATCCAAAACCTAACAATAGACGAGTAAAGGACGTGTCTCCAGCCATCTCCCCACAGACCTCTACAGGAATTTCAGCATGATTTGCACTACGTATAATATGTGCTATTAACCGTAATACTGCCGGATGCAGTGGGTCATATAAGTGTGCGACAGCATCATCTGTTCGGTCTATGGCCAGTGTATACTGAATTAAATCATTGGTTCCAATAGATAAAAAATCTAATTGTTTCATAAAAATATCGAGACTCAGTGCCGCTGCAGGAACTTCTATCATGCCCCCAATCTGAATATCAGTATCGAATGGAATTCTCTCATCCTGAAGACTCTCTTTAGCACGCTCAATCAATCGCAAAGTTTGGCTTATTTCAGAAACA
>Ga0209271_10000498_pt1 | contig 13372 bp, 13 predicted proteins | sample tdAd002_FD_187123 | JGI IMG/M metagenome (GOLD analysis project Ga0209271, IMG submission 187123) | Marine sediment microbial communities from the Atlantic coast under amendment with organic carbon and nitrate - tdAd00.2 (SPAdes)... | ecosystem: Environmental > Aquatic > Marine > Coastal >... | reverse complement strand
TTTTGTGACACTTAAAAACATGCTTACCAGTCCGCCTTCATACAGGTCAGTTGGGATGTTTTACCCTTACCGGTCACCGTTACGACGATCCGTTTTGTATTGGGAACCGGGCTGTTGTCGGCAATATCCCACCTTACGGCATACCCGTCTGGAGTTGTTTGCTCATGGGTATTCCCGGCCGAATCCACGCCAGTGGGGTTTCCGGCCGCTTCAAGCCAGGGATCGGAAAACGGCATTGCCTTCAACTCTTCCATTTTGTCCTGGGCCCAGTTTATCCGGGTGGTCATTCGACCCGCCGCTGAATTCACCTGAATGGCTGAGGTCTGCATGGCGGCAACGCCCAGCAGCCCCACGGCCAGAATAGAAATGGCGATCACCACTTCGATGATGGTGAAACCAGTATCGTTTTGCATAGCTCTGATTTCAGTTCCCCGTTTTTTATTGTCTGCTGGACGTAATCTCATCCGATCATCCTATATGCCCAAATTCCGGCATTTGATAAATGTTGCCATAGACTTGCGGCTGAAATTGTCATTTTGCGCACCCAGGATCTGGGTCCCTTGCTGGTTATAATACAGGTTGTTATCCTTGGTAACTCTCAACGCCCTGCCGGTTCGGGCCACGATGGTTATCTCCACGGATCTGATATCCGTCAGCGTTGCGGTTTGATTGCCGTCTGCGTCCAGATAGACAAAATCGAGGACATCGATATTCTCAGCCACCACCTGATTCCCGCCGCCGGTATTCCTGACAAGATTATTGTCGGACAGAGCATAGGCGATGCTTTCATTGGGATCATTGGTCGCCCCATCCGGGTCACTGCCGTCCGCATCACCCCGAATGTCCTCTGTAAAACTGATTGAATCGCCGTTTGCTGTCACAATTCCGGCCCCGGCATTACCGGTGGGATCGCACCCCAACATCCGAATTTCCTTGGTCATATAAAACATTGCAGTCCTCATATTCTGCTGCATGGCGGCAACTTCCTCCTGCATCAAATACGATTTATGCTGGGACTGAAACGTCGAATAGATCGCGCCAAGAACCAGCAAAAATATGGTCATGGCAATCATCAGCTCGATGAGGGTAACGCCCTTATTTGAAAGTCTTGGGTGTCTCAGTGTCTGTTTTAGCGTCATTCCCATGAACTCCCACCGACCCATTTCTGTAATTTAATCACTCCCGAGGACAACGGACCGACTTTGTAATAGGCAGTATTACCGGAATTTGACAGGTAGGCATAACCCGAATTGCTCGTCCCCCGGGAATTAAACGTTATCGTTGTAACGGCAAAGGTTTCATTGCCCGGACCGTTAAAATTTACACCGCTGCCGTAATCCTCCAGAACAACGGTTTTGCTCAAAGCACCGCCTAAAACATACTGGTCCGGATCGGTGCTATAGGTAACCGTGCAATTTTGATTGGACTTAACCGCCGTCATTTTTGCCAGCTGCATGTTGGAATAAAGATCCCTGACCGCACTTTTCAGACGATATTTTGGCAGCCAGCTCATAAAATTGGGCACGCCGATGGCAACGAATATACCGACTACAACAATCACCACCAGAAGTTCGATGAGTGTAAATCCTGAATTTTTCTTGACAATTCGCATATTGATAGGGTGATTCTAAAAAATATATTCCGCTTGATTGCCGGTTTTAAGATTCCGATCCTAATAATTATACAAATTTCATGCCAAAAAGATTACCCCGTATTAAGGGCCTAAAAAAACAGACCTGATCAAACTGCATTATGACTATATAATCTTGATATAATTAATAATAACAGAGATAAACTTTGAGGGCTTAAGAATTGATAACTTCGAATTTGAAGTGAAGCAATGCATTAAAAACTATAAAATTATTTTATAGTGCCATAAAATTGTTTTATAGTGCCAAAATCCTGCAAGCATCGAGTATGATGGTGTTAATTATTTCAACATACTGCAACCATTTCAAGACTCTTGATGCAGGTTATAGCTGCTATTTGTTGCGGATATATTCCACCGCATTTTGAAAAATGCGCATGCCGACGGTGGGGCTGTTCTCCCCCTTGCCGCCCCCGCGTTTTATGGTTTCCTTGATGCGGGTCCAGTCGGGGTGGTTGGTCCGGTGGTTAAAGGCTTCGGGATGGGGCATCAGACCGAAAATCCGGCCGCTGGGGTCACAGATTCCGGCAATATCATAAACAGAACCGTTGGGGTTGAAAGGAAATTTCAGATCTGCGGACCTGCCGTCGGGCATGGCATATCGGGCCACCACCTGTTTCTCATCAATCAAACGCCGTATGGTGGATTCGTCCGCATAAAATTTTCCTTCACCGTGTCTTACCGGCAGCTCCAGGGTGTCCAGACCCGCGGTAAATATACAGGGGGATGTTGGAGCAATCTTCAGGGTAACCCATTGGTCTCTGAAATTTCCACAGTCATTGAAGGTCAGGGCAACGGATCGTTGGGTATAGTCACGGTCAAATCCCGGTAAAAGACCCAGGTTGACCAGGGTCTGGAATCCATTGCAGATGCCGAGGACAAGATTCCCGGCATCGATAAATTCCAGGATTTTCTCCCCCAGATTGGTTTTCATGCGGACCGCCTGGACGACACCTGCACCGTGATCGTCTCCCCAGCTGAACCCGCCGCCGAATACCATGATCTGAAAATCCTTCAACCTGACGGTTCCGTCAATCAGCGCGTTGATATGAACCCGGCGAGCAGCGGCACCGGAAAGTTTCAGAGCATAAGCGGTCTCATGATCGCAGTTCAGGCCGTATCCGGTGAGCACGAGGGCCCTTACATCATTCATATCAATTCTCCGAACGGCTTTTTCCAGGCGGCTTTGAGATCCTGAACCGAAACTTTCATGATGCGCCGGTTGTCAATCCCCTGGATTACAAATTCGGGGGTGTCGGTTACAGCTCCGATACAACTGCAGGCAAGTCCGTTGAAAATTTTTTCAAAAACCTCCCGGTTCTTCGGATCGATGGTTACGATAAAGCGACCGGCGGATTCCGAAAACAGAATCAAATCATTCCGGTCGATCTGTTCTGAAGGCACGCGACCCATATCCACCGACATGCCGAGATTACCGCCCATGGCAACCATGGCAAGGTGTACCCCAAGGCCCCCGCGATAGATGCCGTGGGCCGAAGCGACGATCTCTTTCTCGACGGCATCGCCCAATGCCTTGTATAAAACAACAAACTCGTCGGGAATCACCCTGGGAACATTCAGCCCCACATACCCGAAATGCGCATAGTATTCGGACCCGCCGAGTTCGTTACGCGTCGTACCGAGGATATAAACCAGGTCCCCGGACACTTTGCTGTCCATGGTTACACATTTGTTGATATCTCTGACCACCGATATGGTGGAAAATTGAAGGGTCTCAAGGGCCGAAACCTTGTGGGTTTCGCCGTAACGCCCCGGAAGGTGCCCGTCAACGTACATACTGTCTTTGCCTGAAAGGAGCGGTATCTCATAGGCCATACAGATTTCACGCAAAGCCCGGCATGATCTCACAAGCTGGGCTGCCTTAAATTTGCCGTCCGGATTGTCCTGGGGATGAAATTGAATATTGGGCCAGCAGAAATTATCGACTCCGCCGATATGTTCCAGGTCCGCACCCACGGCAACCAGCCTGCGAACCGCTTCGTCAACGGTACAGTAGGTCATGTGATAGGCGTCTATGGCCGAATAGGCCGGCAGCAGCGCCTGTGCAAAAGCAAGTCCCTTTTGGGCGTCAAGAACCGGTCGAATAACCGCTGCATCACTGTTGACATCACGTTCCAAACCCACCAGAGGTTTAATGACGCTGGTGCCCTGAACTTCATGGTCATACTGCCTCGTGATCCATTCCTTGGAACAGATGTTGGGACGTGAAAGCATGTCCTGGAGTAAAATTTCGTAATCATCGGGCTCCTTCAGAACCGGTTCAAACAGTCCGCGTCTTTCCGGCGTCAGCCATTGGGCATCAAACTCCCATTGGGGGAAACCCGACGTTAATAAATCCATGTCGACATAGGCACAGGTCCGGCCGTCATAGGTGACATGAAGTTTGCCGGAATCCGTGTATTGTCCGATAACCGTGCTCTCCACCGCATGCATTTTTGACAGTTCCAGAAATCGCTCGAGATCTTCAGGCCTCACCGCTACGGTCATCCTTTCCTGGGATTCGGAGATCCATATCTCCCACTGGTCCAGCCCCTCATATTTCAAGGGAACCTTTTCAAGCTGGATTTCGCATCCGTTGCTAAAGCGAGCCGATTCACCCACTGACGATGAAAGCCCTCCGCCGCCGTTGTCGGTAATAAACTGTATCAATCCCTCGTCCCGGGCTTCTAAAAGAAAGTCATGCATTTTTTTCTGGGTGTAAGGATCTCCGATCTGAACATGCCCTGCCGGTGTGTGCTCGGAAAAAGTCTCCGAAGAAGCGGTAACGCCGTGAATACCATCTTTGCCCACCCGACCGCCACACATGATAACCAGGTCTTTGGATGCGGTCTTCTTTTTTTCCGCCGGGCGGCCTTTGACCAGGGCCGGCATAATCCCCACTGCGGTCACAAAAACCAGGCATTTCCCCAGGTATCCCGGGTCAAAAAGAACCTGGCCGAATGTGGTCGGAATTCCGCTCTTGTTGCCGCCGTCACGCACGCCTTCGATGACGCCGTCCAAAAGCCGTCTCGGATGGAGATGCGGTTTAAGGCTCCCGCTGTAATTTCTAGGTCCGACACAAAAACCGTACCCGCCCATCACCAGTTTGGATCCCAAGCCCGTCCCCAAAGGATCACGGTAAACCCCCACGATGCCGGTGATGGCTCCGCCGTAGGCTTCCATGTTGGATGGAGAATTATGGGTTTCTCCGGTAATGACGTAGTAATGTTCGTCGTCAAAACGCCCGACACCGGCATTATCCCACAACACCGATACCACCCAGGGTTTTCTTTCTTTTAATGTCAGGGTCGGCGTCTCGATGCATGTTTTAAAAAGATTGTCCACAGTATCCGTTTCACCGGTGACAAGATCCTTGTAGCGAAACAATCCTCGAAATGTATTGTGGTTGCAGTGATCGCTTCTGGCCTGGGAAATATATTCAAGTTCGATATCTGTTGGATCCGACAGCCCTTTTAATGCCCGTTCGGCCTGGACTTTTTCGTTCAAGAAATAGGATCTTATGAAGGGGATATCGGCGGGGTTCAATGCCAGATCCCGCTGATCACTGATGTTCTTCAGGGTCGCGTCGCTATGGACAGGAATGGTGGTAACCGTCGGTGTATGGTCGAGAATCACCTTTGGGATGATAATACCGATCCCCTCTGCAGGATCCCATTCATCGACCGGAAAAATTTTCCACTGCTGGATAATATCATTGGCCAGAAGTTCGCCCGCAACCATATTGACCGCTTCGAAGGTCAGACCTGAACCTTTCAGGCAATACCGTTTTGAAGTATAGATGGCTTCATGGGGGCCGAATTTTCTCCCCAGAATATCTTCCACCGCCTCAACGGCGGTACTCCCTGGATTATCTCTGACCCCCGGACGGAAGCCCACCCAGATGGTCCAGTCAAAATCGATCTGAAGGGAATCATAAGCGGAGATCTGGGTCACAGGGTTTGTAAAGGCTTCAGTTTGAACGGTTTTCAGCTGTTCAGCTGAAAGGTCCGCATCAATGGTGATGACATGAATGCTGCGGACATGGGTAAGCTCAATCCCAAAATAGTTTTTCGCCTTCTGGCGAATTCCATGGCCTTCGGCATCAAAAAGATCCGGTTTCAGTGCAATTTCGAGTCGGTATGGCATCAGCTTAAGAACACCCGTGCAATATCATTATAAAACACAAATATCATCAGCAGAATCAGCACAAATATCCCGGCTTGCTGGGCGATCTCACGTATCTTTATGCTCACCGGACGTCCGGTGACCGCCTCGACAAAAAAGAACAGCAGATGTCCGCCGTCCAAAACCGGTATGGGAAGAAAATTTAGAATCGCAAGATTTATGCTGATAAGCGCAATGAAAAAGATCAAGTTGATCGCCCCTTCCCTGGCCTCCTGACCTGCCATCTGTGCGATCATTATTGGGCCGCCCAGTGTTTTTGGCGAAACCCTCCCCTGAAAAAGTTTTACAACACCCTTTATGGTCAAGGCCGTTATTTGATAGGTTTGTATGAAGCTCTGTGAAAAGGCCTGAAAAACGTTCAAATCCTTGGTAAAGAAATCACCGGAAGCGGTAACCCCGATGACATAGCGCTCCATATCCTCGTTGAATATATTTTTAAATATTTTCGGTTCCGGCGTAACGTCCAAAATCCGCATGGAATTACCGCGAAGCACAGATATGGACAGGGTATTCCCTTTGCTCGTGGTAATCATCTTGGCCATATCTTCCCAGCTTGAAATCTTCACGCCATCGATGGATACCACCAGATCACCCTTTTTCAGCCCTGTCCGGTAAGCGGGGGTACCTTCATTGACCTCTCCAATGGAGGGTTTTAATATTAACATGCCCGATATTTGAAAAATACCGTAGAATATGATCAGCGCCAGAAGGATATTAAAAAAGGGCCCGGCGGCGACGATTAAAATCCGTTTAAAGACATGTTTGTGCGTAAAAGAGAGCGGAATATCAGCGGGGTCTAAGTCGGCATCCGGTTGCTCACCCACCATTTTGACATATCCGCCGAGCGGTATGGCGGAAATCCGATAATCGGTAATGCCGATCTTTTTACTGATTATTTTTGGGCCAAAGCCGAGTGAAAATGTCTCCACCCCGACACCCAGCAACCGTGCCACAAGGAAATGTCCCAGCTCATGAAAAAATATCAGTACGCCCAGTACGATGACCAATGCAAATATATTAACACTCATTTTGTTTCTCTGAATTTCGAATCCGGTTAAACCGGATAAGAAAAATTTTCTTTTATATATAACGAAATACGGATAATTCTATAAATATAATGATCTCGTAAAAAGTCATGAATTCAACTATAGATGGCTAAGTAAAAAGGTTCATATACAAGGCGTAGTATTTTTTCAGGAACGAGGCCATACATATAGTATGCCGAGTGTCTGAAAAAATACTACAACGCAGTAGATGGGACTTTTTCGACGCCATCAAATATAATATCACAAACACACCAACATAGTAAAGAACCAGACCTGGATAAATAATCAGGCGTTCCCATGGCCTCCATGAGGACGCCGTTATTCCAAATTCCGTATCAGGGCTTGGGCCTGTTCTCTGGCCCACCGGTCAGCTCGAAGAATATCCTGAAGCGTTGGATCTGTAATTACAGTATGCTGCTCCATGGTTCCCCGAATAACCTCCGGTATTTTCAAAAAAGAGATCCGTTTTCTTAAAAAGGCCTCCACAGCCGCTTCATTTGCGGCATTTAACACCGCCGGGAGGGTCCCGTCTGTTTCACAGGCCTGGTATGCCAAAGCAAGACAAGGGAACTTTTCCAAATCAGGTTCTTCAAAAGTAAGTGCACCGATGCTCACAAAATCCGGTAGCGGCTGCTCAAGCCCAAGACGTTCCGGATAAGACAGGGCATATGCAATGGCGCCCTTCATATCGGGAATGCCAAGCTGTGCCATTACCGTTCCATCTTTAAAGGAAACCATGGAGTGGATCACGCTTTGGGGGTGAATCACCACTTCAATCATTTTCTGTGAAATACCGAAGAGACGTTTTGCCTCTATAATCTCAAGCCCTTTGTTCATCAACGTTGCTGAGTCGACACTAATTTTTTTGCCCATACGCCACGTGGGGTGATTCAGGGCAGCTTCGGGTTTAATGGATCCAAACTCATTTCCCGGCAGATTTAAAAACGGGCCGCCGGAGGCTGTAAGAAATATCTTATCCAAATCCTCACGTCGATTCCCAGAAATGCATTGAAAAATCGCGCTGTGCTCGCTGTCGATGGGGAGTATCTTTGACCCATTTATTGCCGCCCTTTTTACGACAATCTCACCGGCCATAACAAGGGTTTCCTTGTTCGCCAGGGCGATGTTTTTCCCCGCCTCAATGGCTGCCAGGGTCGGCATCAGACCGGACGCCCCCACGAATGAAACCACAACCATATCAACGGATGGATAGACTGCAGCGGCTTTGTAGCCGTCTTCTCCGTACAGTACTTCAACGCCGGCTCCCGAGGGGAGTATGTTTTGCAGATCAACCGCGCTGGATTCATCATACACCACGGCAATTTCAGGATGGAATCTTTCGATCTGTCTGGACAGTAAAGAAATGCTACGTTTGGCTGCAAGTGCCTTGACTGCAAACCGCTCTGGAAACATCTCTACGATCTTTAGAACATTACAGCCGATGGATCCTGTCGATCCCAATATAGAAAGATTTTTCATAGCACTCAAACATCGTAGCCAAAGGGCTCTTATCTTAAAAAAACAAGCTAAAGACCGGCTAAAAAACGCCAATTACCGGTTACCCGGTTAGTACATATTCCTTAAAAAAATACGCCACAGGTGCAGCAAACAACAAGGCATCAATCCGATCGAGGATACCTCCGTGACCCGGAAATAATGTCCCGGAATCCTTTATATGGGACGCCCGCTTTAATTCAGATTCGAACAGATCTCCCACCTGGCCGGCCGCACCGATGGAAAAGAAACACAGGAGACTTAAACCCCATGATAACGACGGCATAAAAAAATATTTGAACAAAGCGCCCGCGACCAGGTTGGCAGCAAGACCGCCCACAGAGCCCTCGATGGTCTTATTCGGACTTACGGCAGGACAAAGTTTGTGCCGCCCGAAATAAGTGCCGGCATAGTAGGCAGCAGTATCACCGACAAATACGAGTATTAACAGAAAAAATATCCAGGAAATACCATCATTCCCGTTTCGGATCAAAACCAGAAATGAAAGAAAAACCGGGATGTAGATAACCCCAAGAACCTGTTTGAAAACAATTTCCAAAACAGACGAATCAAATTTAAACTTTGAAAAAGAAACCAGAGCGCAACCGATAAAATTAAAACTAATAATGCATAGAACCATTTTGAACGAATGAAAATATGCAGCCCATATAACCATCGAACCTGTGAAAAAAGCTAAACTCTGAAAGCTCAAAATGGAAATGTTTTGAGGGTTCAATTTTTCGCTTTCAGCGGCATTCAGACCGATCCGAAAATATTCCCAAAGTGCGATAATGACCGCGGCATTGATAACAACGGCAAGCAGAAATGACCCCCCGATGCTTACTAATAAAATAAGAAACGGGATGACTACAATCGCTGTAATCCATCGTTTTAAATGCATAATGCCTCGTCCTGGAAATACTTCAACTTTCTGATTTTAATTTGGTCTATTGAGACATAGTCTTTTTGTCTCACAGATGGAATACTGGAATGGCGGGATAGCGGTTGTTAGAATAGTTTCGATTTATAAGATATTTTTTACTTCTTTTTTAAACTGAATTTTGTCAACAACCCGTTATTCCATCATTCCAGTATTCCAGCATTTCAATTATGAACGAAGCGAATTGAGCTCTGTACCGGAGGTTGAAAAATGCTGGATCAGGATCCGGTTCTACCGAATCTTCGCTCACGGCGCTGATAGTCTTTCAGAATTTGCACAAATTCATCCTTTCCAAAATCGGGCCACAAGGTATCTGTGATATAAATTTCCGTATATGCGATCTGCCAGAGTAGAAAATTACTGATGCGCACTTCCCCGCTGGTTCTGATCAGAAGATCAGGATCCGGCATATCAGCGGTATAAAGATGCTCGGATATAAGCTCGGAGGTTATTAAATCCGGATCGATATGACCATCTTTAACCTTTATTGCAATCTGTTTGACCATCCTTAGAATCTCAGACCGTCCGCCGTAACTCAATGCGAGATTCAGGCGCAAACCGTCATTGTTTTTTGTTAAATCCATGGTCTTATGCAGTGTCTGCCGGACATTTTCCGGCAATCGTTCGATCTGCCCGATGGCATTCAGTCGAATATTGTTGCCCAGCATCTCTGTTTTTTCGGATTCGAGAAATTTTTTAAGGAGAGACATGAGAGCAGTGACTTCGGATTTGGGTCGTTGCCAGTTTTCGGTGGAGAACGCATACAGCGTCAAAATAGGAATTCCGATTTCGCGGCAGGTCCGAACAATCGTTCGAACGGTTTCGGAGCCTTTTTCATGACCTCTGATCCGATTTAATAGGCGCTTTTTGGCCCATCGACCGTTACCATCCATAATGATGGCCACATGGGAGGGTAGTTTTTCAGGATTAAGATCTGTGCTAACAACAGAAGGTGAATTAGAATTCAAGGATCTCCTTCTCTTTATCTTTACAGACTTCATCGACAAGCTGGATATACTCATCTGTTATTTTCTGTATCTGATCTTGAGCCTTGAAAGCATCATCTTCCGAAATTTCGCCATCCTTCTTCAAGCCTTTCAGCAGATCGTTGGCATCACGTCTTTGATTGCGCACCGCAACCCGATGTTCTTCGCCCTTTTTATATACGACCTTTACAAGCTGTTTTCTTCTCTCTTCGGTCAGCGGCGGAATGGAGATCCGTATCAGTTTGCCATCATTTGAAGGTGTAAGATCGAGATCGGACTTCAATATGGCCTTTTCAATATCCTTGATAACGGATACGTCCCAAGGCTGTATGGTAATCAGCCGGCTTTCGGGAACAGCAAGAGATGCCATTTGGTTAAGGGGTGTCAGTGTGCCGTAATAATCGACCCGAATTCCATCCATAAGTGAAAGGGAAGCACGTCCTGTCCGGATCCTTTTCAATTCATTTTCTAGCGCACCTATCGACTTTTGCATACCATCTCTGGTTTCTTGATATATCGATTCAATCATGGCGTCTCCCTTTAATGGTTTATCTGGGTTCCCACCGTTTCTCCGCACACCACCTTTTTAATATTCCCCTTATGGGTCAGATTAAAGATAATAAGGGGAAGCTTATTATCCATTGCCAGAGAAATCGCTGTCATATCCATAACGTGGAGTTGCTTTTCGATAACCTCCATATATTTGATTTCTCTTATAAATTTAGCGTTTTTATCGATAACGGGATCTGCATCGTAGAGTCCGTCGACCTTGGTGGCCTTTAAAAGGATCTCCGCATGTATTTCCTGGGCCCTGAGGACCGCAGCAGTATCGGTTGTAAAGTAAGGATTCCCGGTACCTGCTGCAAATATAACCACCCGTCCCTTTTCCAGGTGGCGAACTGCCTTCCGAGCGATAAAGGGTTCCGCCACTTCATGCATTGAAATAGCCGTCTGAACACGGGTCACAACCCCTTTTTTCTCCAAAGCATCCTGTAACGCAAGGCTGTTAATGACGGTGGCCAGCATTCCCATTCGGTCGGCGGAGACCCGATCCATGCCATATGAGGAGGCGGCGATGCCTCTGAAAATATTACCGCCGCCGACAACAATGGCAACTTGAACCCCGAGGTCGAATATAGAACGGACCTCTCCAGCCACGTCCTTTATCATCTCGGGACTTATCCCAAAACTCTGATCCCCCATCAGTGCTTCACCGCTAAGTTTTAGGAGAATCCTTTTATATCTGGGCATGGTCAAAGTCTATAATTCCCCAATCCTGAATCTTGCGAATCGTTTAATTGAAATATTTTCACCGATTTTTGCAATCATTTCATTTAACAGATCTTCAATGATGATATCGGGATCACGAACGTAAGCCTGATTCATCAGGCAACTTTCCTTGTAGTATTTCTGCATCTTACCTTCTACAATTTTATCCGCTATTTTTTCAGGTTTGCCCATTTCCAGTACCTGGCCCCGATAGATTTCCTTTTCCCTGTTGATGGTCTCTTCAGGAACGTCTTCGGGTCGGATCCCAACGGGATTGGTGGCGGCAATGTGCATGGCAATATTTTTTGCAAATTCCTTGAAATCGTCATTCTTTGCAACAAAATCGGTCTCACAATTAACTTCAACCAGAACCCCGAGTTTGTTGTCCATATGGATATAAAACTCAATTATCCCCTCTGTCATCGCCCTTCCGGCGCGTTTAGCAGCCGTCGCCAAACCTTTTTTTCTTAAGAAATCGACGGCCTGACTCATATCACCATCACACTCTGCAAGTGCTCCTTTACAATCCATAATTCCGGCGCCGGTCTTCTCGCGAAGCTCTTTAACCATTGTCGCACTAATTGTTGACATCACTATTCTCCTGTTCCTTCTACTTCAGTTTTTTCCCCGGATTCTTCGCTGTCGGCATGTTTTAATTTTTCAGAATCAGGTTCACCTTCAGGTGTTGTTCTTTTAATTATCTCCACAACGGGACCTTCTGAACCGTCTGAAATCACCTTCCGTTCACCCGGTTTCAACTCCGCGCTGGCAGCTTCCACAGCAGAGACCTCTTCTATTTCTTTGTCGGTTTCAGCCTGCTGTTTTTCAGCCAGACGCTCTCTTCCTTCAACACAAGCATCGGCCATTCTGGATGTAATGAGCCGTATTGCACGAATTGCATCATCATTCCCCGGTATAATATAATCGATTTCATCAGGATCGCAATTGGTATCCACAATTGCAATGATAGGGATCCCCAGGCGTCTTCCCTCACGGACGGCAATGGCTTCATTTTTGGGGTCAACAACAAAAATCGCCCCTGGAAGCCCGTTCATAGTTCTGATTCCGCCAAGATTGTTATCGAGCTTAAAGCGCTCCTTTCTTAATTTCAGCCGCTCTTTTTTGGGAAAAAGATCGATGGTTTGATCGTTTACAATGCCGTTAAGATAGTTCAAGCGGTCGATACTTTTTTTTATGGTGTGAAAGTTTGTCAACATTCCCCCCAACCACCTGTTATGAACGTAAAACATCTCACATCGATTCGCTTCTTCATAGATCGACTCTCTCGCTTGTTTCTTTGTACCCACAAAAAGCAGCGATTTGCCATTTTCCACCGTTTCAACGATGAAATCGTACACGGTTCTGAACATCCGAACGGTTTTCTGAAGATCGATAATATAGATACCGTTTCTGGCCCCAAAGATATAAGGTTTCATCTTGGGATTCCAACGTTTTGTCTGATGACCAAAATGAACTCCGGCTTCAAGGAGTTCTTTCATTGTAATATAAGCCATTTTTTTTCTCCCTTCTTAATCGGTTTTTCCACCGCCCATATCACTCCTGCATCCGACCCCGCCATGCGGGGCACCGGGAAACAGGTCCAAAGGCGTGCGAATTTATTAAACTGATACATCTAACAAATAAAATGTCGACTCGCAACCATTTTTTATATTTTTTGCTTTTAAAACGCCGTGTTTTTGTTATGTTCTCTTTTTCTGCATCTGGACAATACGATCGTATCCGCTGTAATCTTTTGTAAAGATGACTTTTTCATAATTCCCGGACTGTTCGATGATTTTCAGAA
>Ga0209271_10000496_pt1 | contig 13411 bp, 12 predicted proteins | sample tdAd002_FD_187123 | JGI IMG/M metagenome (GOLD analysis project Ga0209271, IMG submission 187123) | Marine sediment microbial communities from the Atlantic coast under amendment with organic carbon and nitrate - tdAd00.2 (SPAdes)... | ecosystem: Environmental > Aquatic > Marine > Coastal >... | reverse complement strand
CGTTGCCCTCGCGGTTACTGAGGTAGTGCTCCGTAATCAGCTCGACGGCCTTCGGGATGTTCTTCGACGGTACAGCACCCACCACCAGACCGTAGCTCTTGGCGTTCTCGGTCCACTGTCCGCCCAGCACGATGTTGAAGTGCGGGACCTTCCGGCCGCCAACTTGTCGGCTGACGCCGGTGAATCCGATGTCGGCCGCGTGGTGCTGGCCGCAGGAGTTGAAGCAGCCGCTCGCCTTCATGCGAAGCGCTTGCACCGCCGGGTGGAGCTCGTCCTCGACCACCGTGAGCCGCTTGCGGAGCTCACCCGTCAGCCCGCGCGATGCGGAGATTCCGAGCTTGCAGGTGTCGGTGCCGGGGCACGACGTCATGTCGGTGATTGTGCCCGCACCCGCGGCGGCCATCTCGAGCTCGACGAGGCGTTCATAGAAAGCCACCGCATCCGCTCCGCTGACCCAGCGGAACGTGAGGTTCTGCTCGACCGTGCAGCGAATGGAATCGCCGGTGAGCTCCCGGGCAAGCTGCGCGAGCGCGCGGCCCTGCGTGGCGGTGAAGTCACCGAGCGGCAGCTTGATGATGGCGGAGTAGTACCCGTCCTGCGCCTGGGGCTTGAGGTTGTGCTTGGCCCAGGCCTCGAAGCCGGCGGAGGCGTCGGCAGGAATCGCGCCCGCCTTGCGCACCGGCGTTTCGTCGGTCGAGTGAAGGTCGTCCAAGAACGCCGTCCAGCGCTCGTCCGGGCGAAGCGTCTCGCGCTCTTCGGCCACGAGCTTCTTGAACTCGTCGATGCCGACCTTTTGCACGAGGAACTTGATTCGCGCGCGCGCGCGGCTCTGCTTTTCGCCGAGGCGCGCGAACACACGGGACACCGCCTGCGCAAGTGGAAGGAGCTCTTCTTCTGGGCAGAATTCGGCGAGCACCTTGGCCTGCACCGGCACTGCGCCAAGCCCCCCACCGACCACGACGCGAAAACCGCGCTTCCCGTTTTTAACCTGTGCTACCGCGCCGAGGTCGTGGAAGGTGACGAGACCACAAGGATTGTCTTCGCAGCCGGAGAACGCGATCTTGAACTTGCGACCGAAGTCTTGAACGTCGGGGTGGCCTAGGAGGTACTTCGTGATCGCGTCGGCGTATGGCGTCACGTCGAACGCCTGCGTCGTGCAGACGCCAGCGTACTCGCAGGCGGTCACGTTCCGGACGCTGTTGCCACAGGCTTCGCGCGTGGTGATCCCGACCGACGCGAGCCGCCGCATCATGTCGGGAGCTTCTTCGATGTGAATGAAGTGAAGCTGGATGTCCTGCCGCGTCGTGACGTGCAGGATCGAATCGGAGTTCTCCTCCGCGAGCTCGCTCAACACCTCGAGCTGCTCGACGGTGAGCTTCCCGAACGGAATCTTGATGCGCATCATGCCCGGCGCGTCCCAGACGGTGTCCGGCCCCTTGGTCAGGTCGCCGCAGGGGAACGCCAAGGTCTTCTGACCGGTTCCGTCGTCGCGGAGGCCGTTGTCGTAGCGCTGCCCGTACACGCCGCGGCGAAGCCGCGTTTCGGCGAAGATCTTGTCGTCGATCTTCCCCTGCTTCTTGAGCTCGATCTGCCCCTCGAAGAGATCCACCTCGCCTGCGAGTTGGTCCGGGATCCGATCACCAAGCTGTTCTTTCCACGAAGTCATGATGCTCCTGTCCCCCGGACACCGAAACGCGGCCGCAGGGGGAGCTCTGACTATTCCCTAGTTTTCCGGCAGGTCAAGTCAACAATCGGAGATTTGCAGAATATCGTCTCATTTTGTTTGAGAAACACCCAAAATATACACGACTAAAAAAGTAAAGATTCTGATCGTGCAGCACTTGCTTGCTGAGTGAGGCCTTGCCGCTATAGTGCCGCCGCCCGACCCCCAAGTTAAGGTGTCGGGACCATTCGGGGATCGTCTAATGGCAGGACTCCAGTTTCTGGTACTGGCTATCTAGGTTCGAATCCTAGTCCCCGAGCCAACCCCTCCAAACCGGTCGGATTTACGGGTGCGGGGTGGGTGGGACAGTGTTAGAGAGCGAAGCTCAAAATCGGCCCCATCGTCTAGTGGTCTAGGACATCGGCCTCTCACGCCGGTAACGCGAGTTCGAACCTCGCTGGGGTCACCCTGTCAAACAGAAGAGGGAGAGCGGCCTGTCGCTGCTTTCCCTTTCTTGTAACGGGGCTTCGCCCTTGGGCGGAGGCCCGTGGGCAGCGACGCCAAGGCCCGTGAGGTCTTCCTCAAAAGCGGTTCCGGCAAACGCTACATCCGCAAACAACTGAGCTGCTATTTCTCAACGGCGAAGTAGCTCATAGCCGCCCGTTCGCGAGGGAAGGTGCGGTTGCCCCGGCACAATATCGACTTTCTCGGGGACGGGAAACGTCGTTTGAAGTACGTATCCGCAAACGATGAAGGCGATCGTCCAAAATGGGTACGGATCACTCGATGCCCTCGAGCTCCGGGAAGTCGAAACGCCTGCTCCGGGAGACGGCGAGGTGCTGGTACGAGTGCGCGCCGCTTCGGTGCATCCGGATGTCTGGCACGTGGTCTCCGGGCGCCCGTACATCCTGCGCCTGATGGGCGCCGGTTTCTTCAAGCCGAAGAACCCGATCCCCGGGACGGATATGGCAGGGGTCGTCGAGGCGGTGGGCGAGAATGTGACGGAGTTTCAGCCGGGTGACGAGGTATTTGGCGAGACGATCGGCAGCATGCAGTGGATCAACGGTGGCGCCTACGCCGAGTATGTGACTGTTGCCGAGGAGTGCCTGGCGCTGAAGCCAGCCAAAGTCACGTTCGAACAAGCCGCATCCGTCCCCACCTCCGGGTACATCGCTCTGCTGAACTTCGGCGAGGCGAGACAGGTGAGTCCGGGGCAAGAGGTGTTGGTCAATGGCGCGGGCGGCGGTGTGGGTGCCCTGGCCTTGCAGCTTGCCAAAGGGTACGGCGCGCGCGTGACCGCGGTGGACAGCACGAAGAAGCTCAGCTTGCTTCGTGAGCTCGGGGCGGACGAGGTCATCGACTACACGCGCGAAGACTTCACCACACGCGGAGTCCGTTACGACCTCATCTTCGACATTCCCGGGAACCACCCATTTTCGGAGTGCAGGCGCGCGCTGACCCCCGAGGGGACGTACATCCTCATCGGGCACGAAAAGTTTGGAGAGGCGGGCAAGCCCGTCCTCGGGCTCATCCCGCACTTCTTCAAGCTGATGTTTCTCTCCCTCTTCGTGAAACAGCTACCGAGACCGAACTTTTCGATGCCGGGCAAGAAGGACACGATGGCCGTTTTTCGAGAGTTCCTCGAAGCGGGCAAGATCACGCCAGTCATCGATAGAACGTATCCCCTCAGCGAGGCCTCCGAGGCCATCCGTTATCTCATGGAGGGTGAGCCCATGGGGAGAGTCGTCATCACCCCGTAACGACTGGTGCGAGTCGCTCACTCTCAGCTGTCTCGACGGGCTCGCGGTATGGTAAGAAGCCGGCATGTGGCGTTTTCTCGCATGGAGCATCGGTGTTTTGCTGCTGGCGCTGGTCGCGGCGATCGCGTTCGTCGAGCTCCGAAACCGAAGCGGAGTTCGGAAGGCGGAAGCCGAGTTTGCAGCCGCGGATCCTTCGCCAATCGCTGACTTTGGAACCACCCGGACGCTTTCGATCCTCCCGCTCATCGACTGGCACACCTCGAGCACTGAGCTGCGAGGGGAGATGGGGGTGTCATACCTGATCGAAACCGACGAGCATCGCATCCTGTTCGACCTAGGGCAGAACGCGAAGCAGGAGTCGCCGTCGCCGCTCGAGCTCAACATGAAAGCGCTCGGTGTGGAGCTCGACAGTGTCGACACGGTATTCATCTCTCACAACCATTTCGATCACGTTGGCGGAAGGCAGCGTCAAGAGGACCGGACGTTTTCGGTAGGGCTCGAGCAGGTGCCGCTGCCGAGCGTACGGGCATTCGTCCCTATCCCAATGACGTATCCAGGCCTGAGCCCGATCCACTCGGGCGAGCCCACGCGGATCGGCGAAGGCGTGGCCTCCACCGGAACCATTCCGCGTCAGCTCGTCTTTGGCCGGATCGACGAGCAGGCGCTGGTCGTCCACGTGGCCGAGCGCGGAGCGATCCTCATCGTGGGCTGCGGCCATCAGACCATCCCGAAGCTACTCGAGCGCTATGACGAGGTCTTTAGCGAGCCACTCTACGGCGTCGTCGGAGGGCTCCATTTCCCGGTCCCCGAGGGCCGGTTGAAGTTGCTTGGCCTGAACGCGCAGCGGCTCCTGGCGTCCGGCAACGGGATGCTCTCACCGATTACGATGGACGAGGTAACGGAAGAGATGAACGAGCTACGTAGGCGAAATCTCGGACTGATCGGAGTGGGGGGCCACGACAGCAGCGACCAGGTCATCGCGATGTTCGACGAAAACTTCGGGGACGCCTATCGGCACGTTCGCGTGGGCGAGCGCATCGTGGTCGGGCCGCCAGAGTGAGCTGCCAGCTAGTCATCGGATTAGTTGGTGCGTCCGTACCAGCGTCGTCTCAGTCGTCCTTCAGCCACTCGTTCAGCTTGCCCGCAACCGCGTCGGTCATGTTGTCCCAGCCGCCCTTCGCGCTTTCGGTCAGCGAGTCCAGCTTGGACTGAAGCTTCTGGACCTGTTCGCGCGACGTGGCCTCTGTGTCCGCCTGAAGCTCTTTGATCTTGGCTTGGAGGCTCAACCTCTTCGCTTCGACTCGATTCTTGAGTTCATCTGCTTGGCTCATCTTCTTCCTCCTTGGGACAGGGAACCTCGACTCTACCGGGCTGTGTTTAGGGTCGCCAGCCGATAGTCAGCAAGTGCTTTTCGCAATGGATTCGTCGGGGACGCCGGTCGCGCTGGTACACCTCCGGGTAGAACAGCAGCGCGCCGTCGTCGCGGAGCTCCACCGTCCAGTAGAGAAGGGCGACCCGCACGGGCGTGTCCAGATGGATCGTCTTGGTCTCGCCGCTCCTTTTTTGTCCCCCGGGCCGGGGACCGATAAACCCGAGCTGACGTGATCAGGGGACGGGGCACAGCGAAGGGCTTCATAGCTCCCACCGTTCTCGCTGTGATTCTGGTGGTGTTTGCAGGGCACTCGTCCGGGCTCGCACAGGACGAGCGAGCGGACGAACCTCCAGCCAGGCAAGCAACGCCGGCGGATGAAGGTCCGGACGAGGCGACAAGTACCGATCCGGCCGACGTTACCGAGGAAGGCGTGCCGACCGAGGCCGTCGAGGCGAGCCAGGGTGTGACCGAGGTCGAGGAGGCCATGGAGAAGGTCGAGGAGGAGATCGAGGAGGGGCTTCCCGCCGAGTTCACGATCAAGTTTGGCGACACCTATGATTGGCTTCGCCTGACGTCGGGCGAATGGCTCAAGGGCGAGCTCAAACGAATGCGCGAAGATGATATCGAGTTCGACAGTGACAAGCTCGACCTCCTGGAGTTCGACTGGGAGAAAGTCGACCAGCTTCATTCGCCACGTGTCAACACCTACGTCTTTGATGGAAAGGTCGACGTGGTGGGGAGAGGCGTCGTGACCAAAGACCAGGTGCTGGTCGAGACCGCAGAAGGCGTGCAGAGCCATCCCCGCAGCACGCTCCTTTCGATCGTCCAAGGAGAACCAAGGGAGCGTAACTGGTGGTCCACCCGCTTGTCGGCAGGTTTCTCGGGCAGCGCGGGCAACACCAGCCAGGGCCAGTTCAACGGGCATTGGGACCTGCGGCGGGCGGACCAGCGTACGCTTACGGAGCTGAGTTACGATGGCACCTTTGGCTTCGCGAACAACGAGCAAACGGTCAATCGGCAGGTCGGCACCGTCGACGTGAAGCTCTACATCTCGAGGCGCTTCTTTGTCGTTCCGGTGACCTCGCAGTTTCTCAACGATCAATTCGCGAACGTGAAGTTCCGCGCCACCCCCGGAACCGGCGCCGGCGTCCACCTCTTCGATACGAAAAAGGTCGAGTGGGACGTCGGGGGCGCGATTGGGTACCAATTCACAAACTTCCTAAGCACCGCGGCCGGCTTCGAAAACCCACAAAACGACGGGTTCGTCAGCGTTGGAACGTACGGGGACTTCGACTTCACGGACGATGTAGAACTCATCATCGAGTGGCGCAGCAGCATCGTCTACACCCAGATCGGCCTGACCAATCACTTCGGCAGCGCTAAGTTTAGCGTAGAGGTCACCGACATTCTCGACTTCGAAGGGACGTTCAAGTTCTATCGCACCGAAGACCCACCACCGCGGGCCGACGGCACCGTTCCCAAGAAGAACGACTACGAGGTGATCGTTGGGCTCGCGCTGGAGATCGGCTAGCCCTGTGGCGACGGAGTCGCTCTACGGGGTGGCACTGGCACTGGCGTTGCGCCGGCCCCTGTCTCAAACTCCCCCCGTGCCGGGTCGCCTTCTTCCTCGCCAGTTCTACGCACGCGACGCTCTGGACGTCGCCCGCGATTTGCTCGGCCAGGAGATCTGGCACGGCTCGGTCGGCCTGCGCATCACCGAAGTCGAGGCCTATCGGTATCCCGATGACAGCGCGAACCACTGCCGCGCGGGCCTGACTGCGCGAAATGCGCCGATGTGGGGTCCGCCGGGGCACGCGTACGTTTATCTGTGTTACGGAATGCACCAGATGCTGAATCTCGTGACCAATCGTGATGGGGAGGGGGCCGCCGTGCTGATCCGCTCCTGCGAGCCTGTCGCGGGGCACCGTGCGATTCGGCGTCGCCGCGGCGGCAAGGAGGGTCCCGTGCTGCTCACCGGCCCCGGCAAGGTCGGCCAGGCGCTGGGCTTGGATACGGCCTTCAGTGGGCATCCGTTGTACAGGCGCGGCGGGCTCGAAGTGCGTGAAGGAACACCGGCGAGACAGATCGCCGTCGGCTCGCGAATCGGGATCGGCTACGCGGAGCCAGAGCACCAGCACGCGGAGTGGCGTCTGGCGATCGCAGGCTCACCGTGGGTGAGCCACGTACGGCAGCTCCGAGGGATGCAGCCATGAGCCGCCCCACAACCACCTCGAGCGCAGAAACCAGCGGCGTACTCGTCGAGGTGCAAAGCCGCTATGTCGAGGATCAATCGCTTCCCATGACCAGGCGCTTCGTCTTTGAATACACCATCACGATCACCAACCGCGGCAGCGAAGCCGTCCAGCTCCAATCCCGCCACTGGATCATCACCGACGGCCTCGGCGACGTCGAAGAGGTCAAAGGCCCCGGCGTCGTCGGCGAGCAGCCGGTCCTCAGTCCCGGCGAGGGCTTCCGCTACACCAGCGGCGCGGTCCTGCCGACCGAGCGCGGAACGATGCACGGAACCTATCAAATGCACCGAGCCGACGGCGCCCAGTTCGACGCAACCATCGCCCCATTCCTCCTAGAGCGCCCGCATTCCCTCAACTAAGAAAAGGGGACAGTCCCCCTGGCGTCAACGGGCGGCGGGGGCGTCCCAGGCCGTCTTGATGGCCTTGTACGTCTCGATGCCGCTTTCGGTGAGGTCTAAGGCGCCTTCGCCGATGAGGTGTTGGTGAATGTCCTTCGGGTCGGTTTGCCAGCCCTTGGGCACCTCGAGCTTCACGTTGACCGGGACACCGCCGAGGAGGCCCTGTTCCTCCATCGTCCAAAGCGCTTCGGCGGCCAGAAACTGTCCGGCGATTTTGCGGTACTCGGGCTTGAGGTGGCTCGCCAAGGGAAACACGTCGTAGAGCCCGACGGCATCCCCGGGCACTGCGAGCGGCTGGCGGAGCGCCTTGAACACCGGCGCGGCGATCGGCAGCTCGACCAGCTCGAGCCCGGCAATCTCCTGCCCTTGGCTCGCGTTCAGCGAACGCTCGTAGGCGTCGCCGTGGCTGCGGCTCACCTCGGCAGGCCGTGCGGAGCTATCTAGAAGCACCGTAATCACTAGGTACGGGCGCGGGTCTCTCTCTTCGGTCATTAGCGGGCGACTAGTTAGCGCATTTGTGCCCGCTTGGGTAGTCCACGTCGCCTTGACGTCGCCCGGCGCCGTCGTTACCTCCACCGGCGCCCAATGCGAATCGAAATTCACCCCACCCACCCTCAGGCCCGGCGAGTTCAGCAAGCGGTTGAAGTCCTCCGCCGCGGCGGCGTGGTGGTCTATCCGACGGGGACCGTCTACGGGCTGGGCTGCGACATCCACCAGAAGAAGGCAGTCGAGCGGATCTATCAGATCCGGCGTCTCAAAAAGGACCATCCTCTGAGCTTCATGTGCCCGGATCTCAGCAAAATCGCCCGCTACGCGCACGTCGACGACTTCGCCTACCGCATCATGAAGCGCCTAGTACCGGGGCCGTACACGTTCGTGCTCCAAGCCACCCGCGAGGTCCCCAAGCTCCTGGTTCGCAAACAAAAGACGGTGGGGATTCGAGTACCGGACGACACGGTCGCGCTAGCGCTGCTCAACGAGCTCGGAAGCCCCATCGTGTCGACCTCGGCCATGATCGACGGAGAGGTGCTCAACGACCCGGACGAGCTCCATGCGCGCTTCCCTCACGTCGACGCCTTCGTGGATGGCGGCTGGGGCGGTATCGAGCCCTCGACGATCATCGATCTCAGCGGAGACGAAGCGGTTGTCTTGCGCGAAGGCGCGGGACCAGTCGACTTCTTCTGACTATTTGCGAATGACCACGCCGCGGGCCTCTTCGATGAGGCTGCGCAGAAGCTTTACCCACTCCTGGTAGCGCGGGGTTTTGCGAACCGCAGCGACCAAACGTTCGGCGGTCCAGTCGTCGCGCCCTTGGTACTGCGTCACGGCCGCCCAATTGGCGAGATGTTGATCCCACTGCTCCCCGGTCCAGGAGCCGACCTCACCGGAACGGAAGATGAAGAGGTGGTCGGCCGCAAGGTCGGCGCCCGCAACCCAAAGGCCGGTGTCGGATACAAACGGCCCGAGCGACTGGATGACGAGGTTGCGCTCGGCGGCTCGCCCAAGCGGTTCGAGCGCACGATCAAACTGCTCCCAGCTCCGAGTCAAGGTGCGCACGCGTTCTTCCGAGATGGGCATATGCGGCTTGAACGCGCCCGGCGCGACGCGCGCATCGTGGTCGTCGTAGATGCGAACCCCGTGCTTTCCCTCGGCCTCGCGATATGCCTGCAAGGCGACCTCGCGGGACGCTTGTCCGTCGAGGTGAGCGAGCCAAGAGGCGATGAGGGGGCGAGTCACTGTGTGTTCCTGGCTAATTTGGGGCCTCGTGCTCTGTCTCGAGTCGAGAACGTTGAGATGAATTGTTCAACAGCGTTCGCACGCGATCGAGGACTTGGTCCGCAAGGGCGCGCTTGGTCATTTCCGGCAGTGGTGTGGCGGTCGCGGCGTCGACGAGCGTTGCGCGGCTGGTGTCGCCGCCGAGCCCGGCGCTTGCCTCATTGGCCACGATGAGGTCTGCTGCTTTGCGTTCGAGCTTGTCACGGGCCGACTGTTCGAGGTTCTCAGTTTCGAGCGCGAAGCCGACTAGCACCGAGGGGCGGCGGGCCCGCTTCGCGCCGACGTCCGCAAGGATGTCGGGGTTGCGGACGAGCTCGAGCTTCAGGCTGTCGCCCTTTTTGATCTTCTGTGTCGCACGCCGCTCCGGGCGATAGTCAGCGACGGCCGCGGCCATGATGACGACGTCGAAGTGTTCAAACCGCGACATGACCGCCGCGTGCATCTCCTGGGCCGAGCGAACAGGAACGACCTCCGCGCCCGACGGGACCGGAAGGTGCACCGGACCGCTCACGATCGTGACCTCGGCGCCTCGGCGCTGTGCTCGTGACGCAATCGCGTAGCCCATGCGCCCACTCGAGCGGTTGCCGAGGTAGCGAACCGGGTCGAGGTCTTCGTGGGTTGGGCCCGCGGTGATCAGGATGCGGGAACCCGAGAGATCATCGGAATGGACGAGGTGGGACTCGAGCGCTTCGGCGATGTCCTCGGGTTCCATCATTCGCCCTTCGCCGATTTCGCCGTTCGCGAGCGGGCCAGTCACCGGGCCGAGCACGACTGCGCCCCGCTCCCTCAGCGTCTGAATGTTGGATTGCATGGCAGGGTGGGACCACATGCGGGCATGCATTGCGGGAGCGAAAAAGACGTCGCCACGCGCGCAGGCCAGCGTCGCGAGGACCGCATCGTTGGCCTGGCCACTCGAGGCCCGGGCCATCAAGTTCATGGTGGCAGGGGCAATCACGATGGCGTCGGCCCAGTCCCCGAGCTCGACATGCACCTCGCCCGCGTAGTCCTCGGCCCAGAGGTCGGTGACCGCCGGCTTTCCCGTCAGGCCCGCAAATGTAATCGGGCCCACAAAATGGGTCGCCGCCTCGGTCATGACCACGCGAACCTCGGCGCCGCGCCTCATGAGCTCGCGGACGAGCTCCACGGCCTTGAATGCGGCAATTCCGCCGCCCAATCCAACGACGATGCGCTTTCCCTGAAGGGACATCTTCCGCGCAGTCTAGCAGGGGCGGGCCCGTTTGCGACGTACCTTCTGCAGCTTTGCGGACTGAACGGAAGGACGGTATCTGGAGCCGGGCTAGCTCAGCGGACAGGAACGCCAGGGGCGGGGAACTGGTCGCAGAGCTCTTTGACCTCTCCGGCGATCCTCGAAATGACGGCCTCGTTCTCGACGTCGTCGACGACGTCGGCCATCCAGTTGCCCAAACGCTTCATCTCGTCCGAGCCCATACCGCGACTGGTGATCGCTGGCGTGCCCAATCGAACGCCGCTCGGGTCGAACGGCTTGCGTGTGTCGAACGGAACCGAATTGTAGTTCGCAACCATGCCGGCGCGATCGAGCGCCTGGGCCGCGACCTTGCCTGGGACGTCCTTTCCGGTGAGGTCGATCAAGATGAGATGGTTGTCGCTTCCACCGGTGACGAGGTCGAAGCCGCGCGAGAGGAGAGTCTCCGCCAGCACGTGGGAGTTGTCGACGATCGCCTTCGCGTAGGCCTTGAACTCGTCGGTGCTGGCGAGCTTGGCTGCGATCGCAATGCCTGCGGTGGTCCCGTTGTGGGGCCCGCCCTGAAGTCCAGGGAAAACGGCGCGATCGATCGCCTTCCGGTGCTTGTCGTCGCACATGATCATGCCGCCGCGCGGACCTCGGAAGGTCTTGTGCGTCGTGCTGCTGATCACCTCCGCATGGCCGACCGGGGAAGGGTGCGCGCCGCCCGCGACCAGGCCGGAGATGTGCGCGATGTCGGCGACGAGAATCGCCCCGACCTCCTGTGCGATTTCAGCAAATTTCGCGAAGTCGACGACGCGTGGATAGGCGGTCGCCCCGCAGAACAGGAGCTTCGGCCGGTGCTCACGCGCGAGCGACGCGACTTCGTCAAAGTCGATGAGGTGATCGCCCCGGCGCACGCCGTACTGAATCGCGTTGAAGTACTTGCCGGAAATCGAAACCTTCCAACCGTGTGTCAGGTGACCGCCGCTCGGCAGCCCCATGCCCATGATCGTGTCGCCGGGGTTGCAGAAGGCGAAGTAGACCGCCAGGTTGGCGGGAGAGCCGGAGTAGGGCTGCACGTTGGCGTGGTCGACACCAAACAGGCTCTTGAGACGCTCGATGGCGAGCTTCTCGACCGTGTCGATGTTCTGCTGCCCCTCGTAGTATCGCTTGCCGGCGTAGCCCTCCGAGTACTTGTTGTTGAGCACGCTGCCGCAGGCTTCCTGAACCGCAGAGCTGGCGTAGTTCTCGCTCGGGATGAGGCGTAGTTTGTCGTGTTGACGCTGCTCTTCGTCGGCGATGCACTGGGCGATTTCAGGGTCGGCTTCGATGAGGGGTAGGTCGGCCATGTTCTCTCCAGGTTGTCCTCTTGGGGCGGGCCTTAGCACGTTTGTCATATCGGTGTTATTCGGACTGCGGTGAGCGAGTATTTTCCGAGCTCCGGCGAGTTCGAACGCCTCAGCCGAGGCGCGACGGTCGTCCCGGTGTATCGCGAGGTCATCGCCGATCGCCTCACGCCGGTGCTTGCGCACGCAACCCTCGGCCAGGACGCCGGCAGCTATCTGCTCGAGAGCGTGGTCGGTGGCGAAAAATGGGCGCGGTATAGCTTCGTCGGCTTTGCGCCCGAGGTGATTGTCCGCGGGGTCGCGGATCGCTTCGAGCGAATCGTGGACGGCAAGGTCGAGCAGGAGCTCGGCGTGGATCCCTGGGAGCGCCTTCGTGAAACGCTTGCGGAGTGGAAGCCGCCCGAGGTCGATTGGTTGCCGCGATTCTGGGGCGGCGCCGTGGGCTACGTGAGTTACGACGCGGTGCGGACCTTCGAGCCGACGGTTGGCGAACCGCTCGCGCGCGATGACGACTGGGAGTTCTCGTTCGCGATCGGTGGCACCGCCCTGATCTTCGACAACGTGCGCGGCACCTTGCGCGTCGTCGTCCCGGCGCGCGTCGATGGCAATGCGAAAGGCGCCTACGCGCGCGCCACCGAGCGCATCGAGCAGACGCTTGCCGCCCTCGACGAGCCGACGCTTCCGCGCAGGCTACACCCCCCCGTTTCGAACGGTGAGCTCGAGCTGCCAGCGTCGTCGTTCGATCGCGCGGGCTTCTGCGCCGCTGTCGAGGAGGCCAAAGAGCACATTCGCGCAGGCGACATTTTTCAGGTAGTTCTCTCGCAGCGCTTTCGCGTCCCGCTCGGCGACACCGACGTCTTCGACGTGTATCGCGCCATGCGGATCATCAACCCGAGCCCCTACATGTACTTCCTGCGACTGGCCGATCGGATCGTCGCGGGGGCGAGCCCGGAGACTTTGGTGCGCCTCGAGGGGGGACAGGCTTACGTTCGGCCGATCGCGGGCACACGCCATCGCGGCCGAACCGAGGAGGAAGACCTCGCGATCGAGGAAGACCTCCTCGCCGACCCAAAGGAACGCGCCGAACACGTCATGCTCGTGGACCTCGGTCGTAACGACGTGGGCCGGATCAGCCGGCCCGGCACCGTCAGCGTGACGGATCAGATGCTCATCGAACGCTACTCCCACGTGATGCACATCGTCTCGAACGTCGTCGGAGACCTAGCGCCCGGCCGTGACGCGCTAGACGTCCTGCGCGCAACGTTCCCTGCCGGCACCCTGAGCGGTGCGCCCAAAGTCCGAGCGATGCAGATCATCGAAGAGCTCGAGCCCGAACGCCGTGGCGTCTACGGCGGCGCGGTCGGCTACATCGGCTTCGACGGCAACATGGACGTCGCGATCGCCATCCGCACGATCGTCGCACACAAAGACGAAATGTGGCTCCAGGCCGGCGCAGGCATCGTCGAAGCGAGTGACCCGGACAAGGAATACGAAGAGACTGTCAACAAGGCGCGGGCGGGATTGGTAGCGGTCAAGGCCGGGCAGCAGAGCTAGACACGCGCCCCGCCGTGCCCCTCCACACGTAGACATCTACGAAAAGGGGACAGTCCCCTTTTTCAAAGGGTTAATCTCAAGCA
>Ga0209271_10000495_pt1 | contig 13418 bp, 14 predicted proteins | sample tdAd002_FD_187123 | JGI IMG/M metagenome (GOLD analysis project Ga0209271, IMG submission 187123) | Marine sediment microbial communities from the Atlantic coast under amendment with organic carbon and nitrate - tdAd00.2 (SPAdes)... | ecosystem: Environmental > Aquatic > Marine > Coastal >... | reverse complement strand
CCTGGGTTATTACTGCGGCCGCATCCACCCGTGATGGCAAGTCGTCGATCGAAGCGCTGGAGATTAAGTCGCCGACGACTATCGCGGGCAAGTACGCTGTCAAGGAAGCGAATTTCACGCCTGCGTTGAGTGAGCGTGGGCCGCTCGAGGGAGATCTCGTTCTTGCCGATGATGACGACACCACACTGAACGACGGCTCGACAGGAACAACGAGTGATGCTTGTGAGCCGCTGATCAACACGTCGGACGTATCTGGAAATATTGCACTGATTCAACGCGGCGGCTGCACCTTTGATGCCAAAGTTGCGCAGGCCGAGAATGCGGGTGCCATTGCCGCGCTGATCTACAACATCGCTGGTGACCCGATCGTGATGAACGGCGCGACGGGGCTTTCCGATATTCCCGCACTGATGATCGGCCAGGCGGATGGCAATCTGATTCTTGCCGAACTCGACGCCGGCAACGTCGTGACGGTCCTGATGGATACGGACTTGCTAATCACGGAAAGCGAGACCGGCAACGTCATGGCTTCGTTCTCGGCGCGCGGTCCTGGACCGGCGCCCGATATTCTCAAGCCTGACGTCACTGCGCCCGGGGTCAATATTCTCGCCGGCTTCACCCCGGACGCTGTGAACGCCATGTCGGGCGAGGACTTTGCCCATCTGTCCGGCACTTCAATGTCCACACCACATGTTGCGGGCGTTGCGGCTTTACTGCTGCAGGCCCACCCGGACTGGGGCCCCTCGCAAATCAAGTCAGCACTGATGACAAGCGCCCACCAGTCACTGACAGTGGCCGATGGCGAAACCTCGGCACTGCCGTTTGATTTCGGCGCCGGACACATCGTGCCGAACGATGCTGTCGACCCAGGCCTCGTTTTCGACGTCGGTGACGATGAGTTTGATGCGTTTGCCTGTGGTACCGAATCACCCGCCGTCTCCGCCGAGCGCTGCGACGAGCTTGCCGCCGCCGGGCTGTCATTTGCGGGCGCCGATCTCAATCAGCCATCAATCGCGGTGGAGCGCCTTGCGGATGAACGAACAGTTAGCAGGCGTGTAACGAATGTCGGTGATCAGTCTGAAACATACACGGCGAACATCGTCCCGCCCTCCGGCATTGGCATTACCGTGGTGCCGCAGAGCATCACAGTACCTCCGGGCCAGTCGGCAAGTTTTGACGTTACGTTTAATGTTGAGTCGGGCCCTCTGGACTTGTGGCGCTTCGGCTCTCTGACCTGGGAAAGTGACAGTCACTCCGTGTACAGCACGCTTGCGGTTCGCCCGATATCAGTTACCGCACCGGCGGAGGTGACATCATTTGGCGCAAGCGGCTCTTTGAGTTTTCCGGTCGAGTTCGGCTATACGGGCGCCTATACACCAGGCGTGCATGGCCTGCGCCTGCCTCTCGTTATCAATGGGTTCGTCGATGACGACCCGACAAAAACATTTACTTTCCGCACAGTCAACGGAGTGACCGCGCACCTGATCGACGTCCCCGCCGACGAGGCATACTTGCGCTTCTCATTATTCGATTCGCTGACCGACGGCGATGACGATCTCGATTTGTACATCTACTTCTGCGCGGACAACATCAACTGTGTGCGTGTTGGAGAAAGTGGCGAGCCCACCTCAAACGAGGAGGTCAACTTCCTGCTGCCTGCCGGAGGTCGATATGCTGCGCTAATTCACGGCTTCGCAACAGACAATGTGTCCGGCGGACCAGGCGCAAACTACACCTTGCTCGCATGGTCCTTTGGACTTGTCGATGATCAGGGCAATATGACCACAAGCGGGCCGGCGTTCGTCAACGCGGGGACAACAGACGACGTTACGGTCAACTGGACCGGCCTGTTGTCGGATACAATTTATCTTGGTGGCGTATCACACAATACGCCGCAGGGCCTGTCAGCAATTACAGTGATACGAATAGGAAATTAGCTTAACCATCCCTTGCGCTTTGTCGCACGAGAGTAAAAAATCAGTAACACGCTGATAGTCAGAACAGACCCTTGAATATAAACAGGTGTGGCCCCAAACACGGCGACGGCGTCATTCAGGACGAATGTGTTGAGGTCCTGAATTAGCAGCGCGACCAGCGATAACACAAACATCGGTACAGCCCACGCCTTGCGAAGCAGCAGGAACAAACTTCCAAGAACTCCGGCATTAACCGCAATCGCGAAGGCCGACGTCGCCCATTTCGGAGTACTTAGCATGAAGTCGATTTCTTCAGCGCTATAGGAGGCCGCGAGCTCCTCCGGCGATGCGCTGACCTGCATGAAATAAACAACAAAGCCAAACAGGTTCCAGATCAATGCCGCGCCACCGATAATCCAGAATGACGTGGATGGTCTGCCGTTCAAAAGGTCAGACATGGCGAAGCCCTCATTATTTTGTGTTAGCGGGATGGCTCGATATTCTACTGACGCCGTATGAATTGCAAGCGTGAATTAGCGCTTTATCTTCGCCATGGCGGCGCATGTTTTGTAGCGAAAACAATTGCTTACATGATCATTCACGAGGCCGGTTGCTTGCATGTGCGCGTAGATGATTGTGCTGCCAACAAATTTGAACCCGCGTTTTTTCAGGTCTTTGCTCAGCGCATCGGATTCGGGCGACGTTGCAGGAATATCGCTGTCTTTCTTGAATCGATTTTGATTCGGTTTGTCACCAACAAACCCCCATATGTACTCGCTAAAACTGCCGAATTCTTTTTGCACGGCGAGAAAAGCTTTTGCATTGCTGACAGCGGAGCGCACCTTCAGGCGATTTCTGACAATGCCCGGGTCCTGCAACAACTTGTCGATACGCTTTTCGGTGAATCGGGCCACCTTTTCAGGATCAAACCCGGCGAATGCTCTTCGATAACCATCGCGCTTGTTGAGAATTGTCGACCAGCTAAGTCCTGCCTGAGCGCCTTCGAGTAACAGAAACTCGAACTGCACACGATCGTCAAATACGGGCACGCCCCACTCTTTGTCGTGGTACTCGATGTAGGCGAGACCGACGCCCTCGGCCCATTTGCACCGTGTCACTGCTTTAGCCATGTTCATAATCTACCATCACCACCACTGATGTATAACAACTGAAATTCGGCACCGGACACAAAAAAGCCCGCGCAAGGCGCGGGCTCCTATCTGCAGGGTGTGCAGAAAGTACTTACTTATTCTTTCGTTCCACCGCAGGAGCCTTCACCGCACGCGCCTTCAGCGTCTTTGCCCTCGGCTTCGCCATCCTTGTCGCCACCACAAGATGCTTCAGCATCCTTGTCGCCACCACAGCTAGCTTCGCCGTCCTTTTCATCAGCGCCGCCTTCCTTGTCACCACCACAAGCTGCTTCGCCTTCTTTACCTTCCTTGTCGCCGCCACAAGAGCCTTCACCAGCACTCAGCATGTAACCAACAGTCATCGTCGACATTGCGAACGGGCTTACGCCAGTGTCAGCGTTCGCAATACTGCTGGACAGTGCGAATGAACCGGCCAGGGCGGCGCCCACAGCCAACGCTACGGGCTTTACTATTTTTTTCTCAGACATCTTCTCTCTCCTACAGGGGTTGTATGCCCAGACCGGGCAACTTCAAATGCGACGCCGGCACTAAGTGCTCCACGTCACCGACTTCAAAACACGTTCTCTAATTCGATCGAGGCGCTCATCGCTCTCGCCGAGGATCGCGATGCTGCCGTCGCCAACCGGCAGGATGACTCCGTTTACGCTTTCGCCGGTAAACTGCTGTGCCGCATCGATCATCTCTTCCGGCATCAGCAATATTGTCACTGGCCCGCGCTCACCCTGAATGACGAGGTGAGGAACCCGATGACCGTTTATCACGCAACTTTGCGCGTACGTAATCAGTCCCGCGCTGTGATCCAGCCGGGCCACACTTGCTGGTACAGCCGAGGCAAGGCGCTCGTCTGAAACAGCCTCATCCGTGACACGAAGGGCGGCTGGCTCGTGATCGACGTGCGCAAGAATTTCGTCTGCGAGTGAATCGTACTCAATGCCCGTACCGACAAAACGAAAGCCCAAAAAGGCGGCAACAACAACTGTCGCGGCCACCGCGAACCAAGTGCGTGATTGCCACTGCCGATTCGGCAACGTGACGACATTATCGGACCTGGACGTAGATAACTCCGGAGAATCCTGTGCGACCAATTCCGGCAGTTCCGGCACGTGAAGCTCCGGCACGTCAAGCGCAAGCGCGCGGCTGATCGTCTGATCCAGCTCCTGCATTTCGCTGCGATACGCCTGGCAGGCAGCACACTCAGTCAGGTGCCCGGCGCCGCCATCAAATGACGGATCTGCTGCTATCGCTTGTCTGTAGTCTTCACAATTCATTGTCGTGCCATCTGTTCTTTGAGCTTCGCCCTTGCGCGGTGCAAACGTGTCAGAACCGCGCCTTGCTTTAGCCCCATCTGTTCTGCGATCTCGTTCGTGCTGTAGCCCATCAGGACCTGCAACACGAGCGGTTCGCGATAATCGTCATCGAGCTCGTAAATCGCCTGTCGCATATCGTCGAGCTCTTCATTCGGCTGCTCTGCCAGCAACGCGGCCTGCGATGCTGTCAGGTTGTCGATATCGACGGTCTCAAGCCTCTTGCGCTCAAAATAGCGAGCGTTCTCTCTTCTCACGATCGTCAGCAGCCATTGCTTGGCTAACGCATCGTCACGCAGCGCATCCAGTGACTTCCAGGCCCGTAACAGTGCTTCCTGAACGACGTCTTCAGCTATCGCCTTGTCCCGACTAAGCCATGCGGCGTAGCGGTACATGTCCTGGTGATATACGCCCACGTACTGATCAAACCTCTGGCGCCGCTCAATCGCGGCTTTGCTGCTATGCATACGAGATGACCCGACCCGTTTGAAATTTATTACTGAATCGACGGAAAATTGTGATTCAGGCGTGGAAACCCTACCTAAATATAGGGAAAATCAAAAATTATTGTGTTTATATCGAGTAGCTATGAGTACCTCCGGACCCGGTCAGTTCCCACAGATTCGCCTGCGCCGTAGCCGCAGGACGGCCGCATTGCGCCGTCTCGTGGCCGAAACGGGCCTGGGGCCGAGTGACCTGATCTACCCGATGTTCGTGCTCGATGGCGAAAGGCGCGCCGAACCGGTGCCGTCGATGCCCGGCATCGAACGCAAAAGCATCGACGGCGTACTCAAAGAGCTCGACGAGGCCGTCGCTCTTGGTATCCCGGCGGTAGCGCTGTTTCCCGTCGTCGGCATGGAGAAAAAGAGCCTGGATGCGGCCGAGTGCGCCAACCCTGACGGGCTGGTTCAAAATACGGTGCGGAAGATCAAGGCAGAGTATCCGGATCTGCTTGTCGTCACCGACGTTGCCCTGGATCCATACACGACCCATGGCCAGGACGGCATCATCGACGACGCCGGCTACGTGCTTAACGACGAGACCGTCGCGATGCTGGTGCGTCAGGCTGTTTCCCACGCCGATGCGGGCGCTGACGTGGTCGCGCCATCCGACATGATGGACGGGCGAATTGGTGCTATCCGTACTGAGCTCGAGGCGCAGAGTCACATCAACACCCTTATTCTCGCGTACGCCGCGAAATACGCTTCGTGCTTTTATGGTCCGTTCCGTGACGCTGTCGGTTCTGCGGAAAACCTGGGCGGTGGTGATAAGTCGACCTACCAGATGGCTCCTGGCAACAGCGATGAGGCACTGCGTGAAGTCGGGCTCGATCTCGACGAGGGCGCCGATATTGTCATGGTGAAGCCCGCGCTACCGTACCTCGACATCATTCGACGCGTCCGCGAGACATACGGCGTGCCGACGTTTGCCTACCAGGTTAGCGGTGAGTACGCGATGCTCAGGGCCGCGAGCGACAATGGCTGGCTCGACGAACGCGCAGCTGTATTGGAGTCACTGCTTGCTATCAAGCGCGCCGGGGCCAGCGCAATCCTGTCTTATTATTCGATCGCTGCCGCTCGCTGGCTGACCGAATGACGGACGAGACGACGGTAATAGATCGCTATGGAGTAATGGGTTACCCCGTGTCCCATAGCCGTTCACCCGTCATCCACCGACTATTTGCCCTCCAAACCAACCAGAACATTCAATACGAGCTACTGCAGGTTTCTCCGGAAAATCTCGACACGGCCATTCGACAGTTTCAGCGAACGGGCGGCAAGGGCCTCAATATCACGGTGCCACATAAAGCTGCGGTCACCCGGCTAGTCGACCAGATGAGTGAGCGCGCCAGCACAGCCGGAGCTGTCAACACGATTGCGATTCGTGGTGGTGAGATTTACGGCGATAACACAGACGGCATCGGGCTGCTACGCGACCTCGATGTCAATCTCGGCGTGAATCTCGAAGGCGCGAACATCCTGATACTCGGTGCGGGCGGCGCAACGCGCGGCATCATCGGGCCACTGCTCGAAATGCAGCCAAAGTCGTTACGGATTGCAAATCGCACTCTCGAAAAAGCGCAAATCCTCGCCGATCACTTTGAGAAAAATGGTCCCATCACCGCGTGTCGCTTCAATGTCGTACCAGTCAGCGATTCCTACGACCTGGTTATCAATGCGACCTCGGCCGGGCTGCAAGGCGCTGCTCCACCGTATCCCGAAGCTGCGATATCGGACAGCACTTTTTGCTACGACCTTTCTTACGGTCTGAACCCAACGCCTTTCAGCGTCTGGGCGCGCGAGCAAGGCGCGGCGCAATCCGTTATGGGGTGGGGCATGCTGGTGGAACAGGCGGCGGAGTCATTCAGGCTCTGGCGTGGGGTGCGACCAGATACGGCGCCCGTTCTCAAACAGATGCAGATCAACGCATAGTTACAAATTCTTCAGCATTGCTCGGGTGAATCGCGACCGTGTCGTCGAAGTCCGCTTTCGTCGCCCCCATGCGAATCGCGACCGCAAATCCCTGCAACATCTCATCAGCGCCGTCGCCGATAACGTGGCAGCCAACGATTTTTTCGTCATCACCGGTCGTAATCAATTTCATCACGGAACGCTGCTTTTTGTCGCCGAGCGCGTAGTACATCGGCGTGAACCCTGACGTGTATACCGTGACGGCGTCACCGTACTCGGCTCGGGCCGCCGCCTCGCTCAAGCCGACAGTGCCAATCGGCGGATGACTGAAAATCACTGTTGGAATCAGCGTGTAATCCAGATGCCGGCCCTCCATGCCGCCATACAGGCGATCTGCAAGCCTTCGGCCCGCCGCAATGGCTACTGGTGTCAGCGCTGCGCGCCCGGTGACGTCGCCTAACGCGAATATATGTTCGACATTCGTCTGTTGATATTTGTCAGTGAGGATAAATCCGTTTTCGTCACTTGCTACGCCAGCATTGTCGAGTTCAAGACCAGTGACATTCGGCGCGCGCCCGACGGCCCAGAGCACGGCGTCAACCGGGCCGAAAGACCGTCCGTCCTCTGCATGCAGCACGAGACCGTCGTCTGTCTTCTCAACGGATGACGGAATGACACGAGTCTCTACTTCAATACCGTCTTTTTCCATCGCCGCCACAAGCTGCTCGCCCAACATTGCGTCGAAACTTCGGATCACACTGTCCTTGCGGACAACCACTTGCGCCTCGCTGCCGAGGCCATTGAATACGCCCGCCAACTCGACCGCAATGTAACCGCTGCCGACAACGAGCACTCGCTCGGGCTGTTGCTCGAGCTCGAAGAACCCATCGGACGTGATGCCCAGTGCAGCACCAGGAATCCCGGGCACGGTTGGCCGCCCACCCGTCGCTATGACGATGCGATCGGCCCTGTAATGTTCACCACCTACAGCAATAGTGTGTGCTTCTACGAACCGCGCGGTCCCTGCGATATAGGTCACACCGCTGTTGTCCAGATTCGTTTCGTAGATTCCATTGAGTCGTTCGACATAGGCGTCGCGTCGCGACTTCAGCGTCACCCAATCGTGCCCCTCAACAGTGACGTCAAACCCGTAATCAGCCGCGTGCTCGAAATGATGCATGTGGCTCGCCGTGTACCACATGAGTTTCTTTGGCACACAGCCAACGTTGACGCACGTGCCACCCAAAGGCCCGTACTCGATGACTGCTACTTTCGCGCCGTATTCGGCGGCACGGCGTGCATGCGCGATACCGCCACTGCCGCCGCCGATAACTATGAGATCGAATCTGTTGTCCAACAAGTTACTCCTTTGCCTATTAAATCCACTCTGTAGGAGGGCCTTCAGGCCCGAAAGTGTTCGCGGCTGAAGCCGCTCCTACAGGCGAGCTACGTCGCGTGTGCTAACATCTTGCGCCTGAAACGGACATCAGAAACTTCAATGCCCAATCCACTTCTCGATACTTCGTCGCTACCGCGATTCGCCGAGCTTGCGCCCGAGCACGTCGTTCCCGCGCTCAGCGAGCTTATCGCAGCACATCGTCAAAAGCTCGAAGCCCTGCTCGACGCAACGCCCCAACCCGACTTCGATTCGCTGGTTGCGCCGCTCGAGGATATGGAGCACGAACTCGGCCGCGTTTGGTCCCCTGTCAGCCACCTTCAAGGGGTGCTTGGATCGCCCGAGTGGCGAGAGGCGTACAACGCCGCTCTTCCACTACTGACCGAGCATGCCACCGATTTATCACAGAATGCCCGACTTCAGCAGGCATATGCCGCGGTCGCGGAACGGCTGCCGGAAAACGTCAGCGCAGCGCAAAAAAGTGTCGTCGATCACGCTCTGCGTGATTTCCGGCTGGCGGGCGTCGATTTGCCGGCAGTCGAAAAGTCGCGGTTTAAGGAAATCATGCAACAGCTTGCGGCGACACAAGCTGCCTTCGAACACAACGTTCAGGATGCAGAGGACGCCTGGAGCCTGCATGTCGGTGACGAAGCCGGGCTCGCGGGCCTGCCGCAACAGGCGCTGGCCCGAGCGGCTGCCGAAGCGCGTCAAAAAGATCGTCAAGGATGGCTGCTGACACTCGATTACCCAACCTATGACGCCGTCATGCGCCATGCCGAAAAGCGCGGCCTGCGCGAGAGCTTCTATCGTGCCTGGGTCACGCGCGCCTCCGATCAGGGCGATAATCCCGATTGGGACAACAGCGCGCTTATCGAAAAGATCCTATCGCTTCGCCATGAAGCGGCGCGGCTGGTTGGCTTCGACAACTACGCCGAGTACTCGCTCGCAACAAAGATGGCAGAGACCACTGACGAAGTCGTTGTTTTTCTGCGTGAGGTCGCAGAGCGCACACGTGCCGCTGCTGAAACAGAACTCGCCGAACTCGCCGAGTTCTCAGGCATGGCGCTCAAGCCCTGGGATGTGTCATTCGCGCTCGAGAAACTAAAGCAGAAAAAGCACTCCCTCTCAAACGAAGAGCTGCGCGCGTACTTTCCTGTGCAAACCGTCATAGACGGCTTGTTTGAGCTCGCCGAACGCCTGTACGGCATAAAGCTCGAAACTCAGGAACATGTGGCGACCTGGCACGACGATGTTCACTATTTCTCCGTGCAAAACGAACATGGTGCCCTTATCGGCGGTTTTTACACTGACCTGTTTGCGCGTAGCGGCAAGCGCAATGGCGCCTGGGTCGACGAATGTGTCGCACGAAAAAACCTCAACGGCCACACAACGCTGCCTGTCGGATATCTGGTTTGCAATTTTCCGCCGCCCGACAACAACAGCGCGCATCGCTCATTACTCACTCATGAGGATGTCGTAACCTTATTCCATGAGTTCGGCCACATGTTGCATCACCTTCTGACGCGCATCGACTATCCGAGCATTGCGGGCATAAACGGCGTTCCATGGGACGCGGTCGAACTGCCAAGCCAATTTATGGAGAACTTTGCGTGGAACCATGAGGTGCTGCAGCGCTGCTCTGCGCATATAGAAACAGGACAGGCCCTACCACGACAACTCTTCGACCGCCTGGACGATAGCCGGCACGCCGGCGCTGCAATGGCGATGATGCGCCAGATTGAATTTGCACTGTTCGATTTTCGGCTGCATGCCGAGTACACACCAGACAAGGTCGGTTCCGCCCTGCAGACCCTGGATGAAGTTCGCAATGAAGTCGCCTTGCTCGACTGCCCGGATTACAACCGCCTGCCACACAGCTTTTCGCACATCTTTGCCGGCGGCTACGCAGCCGGCTACTACAGTTACAAGTGGGCCGAAGTTCTCGCGGCCGATGCCTTTGCCGCATTTGAAGAGGCGGGCGTATTTGACAGCGACACAGCGCAGCGATTTCGCAGCGAAATACTCGAGATCGGCGGCAGCTGTGACATCATGCAAGCCTATGTCGCATTTCGTGGTCGAGCGCCCGAGATTGATGCCCTGCTAAAACAAAGCGGAATTGAAAGCGCGTGAAAATTGCGACGTGGAATGTCAACTCCATGAACGTGCGTCTGCCACACGTGCTCGAGTGGCTTGGTGCGAACAGTCCGGACGTACTCGTGCTTCAGGAGATCAAACAACTCAGCGAGGCTTTTCCGGTTGACGCTCTTGCCGAAGCCGGCTACGCGTCGATTGCCAACGGACAAAAGACTTACAACGGCGTCGCAGTTGTCAGCCGCACGGTAGCAACTGATCCTGTGTTTGAGTTTCCCGACTTCGATGACCCGCAGCGCAGGGTTCTTGCTACAACTGTCGACGGCGTTCGCGTACTTAATCTGTACATCCCGAACGGTCAGTCCGTTGGCTCCGAAAAATATGCATACAAGCTTTCCTGGCTTCACGCATTGCACAGTTTCCTCAAAGACGAGATGGCAAGGCATGAGAAACTCGTGGTGCTCGGTGACTTCAATATAGCGCCTGCCGATGAAGATGTTCATGACCCCGAGAAATGGGGAAGTGAAATATTGTGCTCCCCAAAGGAACGCGAGGCGCTGAATGGATTGATTGCTCTAGGCCTGACAGACGTGTTTCGCAAATTCGACCAGCCTGAGAAGAGCTTTAGCTGGTGGGACTACAGGGCCGCAGGCTTTCGACGCAACGCCGGCCTGCGCATAGACCTTATCCTTACGTCTGAGGCCATGACACAGAGCTGCATCGCCAGTTATGTCGACAAGGAACCCAGAGCCTGGGAGCGGCCGTCTGACCACGCGCCGGTTGTTGCCGAGTTCGAGTTTTGAAAAAAACTCCGACACTCAAAAATGTAAGCTCGTACATAACATATTTCAGATATTTGCCCTGCCCGCCGGAAGCCCTCCGTGTATCATCAATAGACACAGGCACATGTCCGGAGCACGCGGTTGACTGATACCAGGCGCAGCGTGTCTGCCGTTACTCCGGCGACAGAAAATAATAAGAAAAGAATCATGTCCCAGGATCGCCGTAACGATTACGACGTCACCGATACCGTTCAGGTGAGCGACGCTGTGTCGGTTCGCAATGCCGTGTATGCATTGTTCAGTGAGACATTTCCAGGTGCGTCATACGACAAGATCTGGCTGGCGTTCTATGACTTCGAGCGTTTGTTCTCGGGTCGCTATCCGGGCTACAAGGGTTGCGACACGACGTATCACGACGTGCAGCACACACTGGATATGACGCTTGCGGTGGCGCGCCTCATCGCTGGTTACGAGCGCAGCGTCGAGCCCAAAGACAGGCTCGGTGCACAGCGCGCGCAGATGGCCATCATCACTTCGCTGTTTCATGACTCTGGCTATATTCGTCACGAGGAACGCGACAGCGAGTTTTCGAACGGCGCAGAGTTTACGCTTTGTCACGTTTCGCGTAGCGCCGATTTTCTGCGTAGGTATTTGCCCGAGCATGGCCTGGCAAAAGACGTCGCTGTCAGCAGCATGATCGTGCATTTCACCGGTTACGAACTTGATCTCGACAAGATCGAGCTCGACGATCCGCGCGACATAATTTGTGGTCACCTGATCGGAACAGCCGACCTGATGGCACAGATGGCCGATCGCTGCTATCTGGAAAAGTGCCGCGACCGGCTCTATAAGGAATTCGTCGTCGGTGGTGTTGCGGTCGAGAATGCCAAGCCCGGCGAGTACATCCTGCGTTACAAGTCTGGCCTGGATCTGCTGTTGAAAACTCCGGCCTTTTATCAGCAGGTCATGCGTGATCGCATGCAACGTAAGTTCAATCGCGTTTACCGCTATATCGAGGTGCTTTACGACGGCCAGAATCCGTACATCGACGCCATCCGCAGCAACATCTCACACCTCGTGCGGATCATCGAATCGGGAGACTGGACGTTGCTGCGACGTCAGCCGCCATACTTTCTCGGTATCGTTAATGCGGTCAACGATCTCGAGTTGCTCGTCAAACGGCAACTGGCCTCGTTCACGGGCAAAGCCATCGAGTCGAACGGCCTGTTGATGCCGGTGTGAGGTTCGCCCGCATGGCGGGCTCCTACAGCTCTTGGTTCATCCTCCCGAATTGCTTTTTTGCTCCTCCTGCCACTTTCGTACTGCGTGATACTCGGCCCGAGTCAAACGGCGATTCGCATAGAACGCCGCAACCCCGGCACCGCAAAAAGCGTATACAACATCTGCCGCGGACACGACCTCGTCAAAAAATACCGGCCAGGTCATTGATGTAACCGCACGCAGAATTGTGAAAGTGCTCGTATCCAGCGCGGCCGCTGTGAATGCCGCTGCAACGACGACGTTGCTGACAAGCGAACCAAGCAATGTTATTGCCGCTGCGAGCACCGGGAACCGCCAATCCAGACCGCGACCAGCACGACGCACGATAAGGCCGACAAATATCCCCAACACCACTGTCATCCACGGAAAGATGCGACTAATCAGCGTCGACGACATTGCCCAAAGTGCGCTGAATAGAATTACTACGATCAGTCCGGCGACCACTGAATCACGCAGCGACTGATCTTCCAGTAGATGCATGCCGGCGTTTTCGTCCAGCTCACTAGAATGGTCACCCGCATGCCGCTTGGGCATCCGGAAAGCGCTTTTGTGCGGCTTGTTAGTCACGTGCGCATTCTGTCAAACTGGGTCGAACGAAGCTAATCAGAACAGGTAACGCATGGAGCAAAGCAGAATCGACTGGCCGAGTTTTTGTGCCTGCGTCGCGATTATTGTGGTTGTCTGCATTCCGCTCGCCGCGTCGCCGGATGCCGCCGGCATGTTTCTTCAGTCACTCTATGACTATATCGCCATCGAGTTCGGCATCGGTCATCTCCCATACAGCCAGGCGCTTGGCTATGGGCAGCGACTCCAGGAGGTCGCCGACTTCAGCGGCTGAAAGATTTTTCAGCAGGTGACGAACCTGATGCTGTGTGCCAGAATCCAGCGCCTCGGACAAGTGGTCCAGATAGCGAGCTATTTTTTCTTCGTGCAACTGTTCCGCCATGAGGCGCTCCCCTGGAATTGAGAAGACCCGGCTTCGGGGACCGGACGCTGCTCCGGACGTATTGCCGGACCGCCAGCATTATAAGGGAAGCGGTCTACGAAAGCAGAATGCGTGATACTGCGTGGACGGGACAGGGGGGT
>Ga0209271_10000494_pt1 | contig 13430 bp, 16 predicted proteins | sample tdAd002_FD_187123 | JGI IMG/M metagenome (GOLD analysis project Ga0209271, IMG submission 187123) | Marine sediment microbial communities from the Atlantic coast under amendment with organic carbon and nitrate - tdAd00.2 (SPAdes)... | ecosystem: Environmental > Aquatic > Marine > Coastal >... | reverse complement strand
TGTTGTCCGACGACCAGTCAACGGCGATGGGAGTCGTCATTCTTCACAAGGGCGATGTAGTCTTCGAAAGCTACCCGCGCATGAAGGACTACGAAAAGGTTATCTACTGGTCCGTCGCCAAGGTGTTTGCTGGCACAATCGTCCGACTGCTTGAAGAGCGCGGGCTCCTAGATATCAACAGCCCGATTGAGACATACATTCCGGATCTTGCCGAAAGCTCGTTCGCCGGCACCACGGTACGGAGTTTCCTGGATCATGCGACCGGCCTGGACTGTGACGAAAACTATGAAGACCCGCAGTCTTGCTATTACCAGTATTCGATGGCGATCGGCGACAATGTTCGTGACGAGACCGCGGTCGACAATCCTTACGACTTTTTTATTAATGCCGATGTAGCACGGCTTCGCGAGCAGGGGCTGGCTTTCCGGTATTCGGGTGCGAACAACTTTATCCTGGCCTGGCTCATCCAGGAGGTTACCGGCTATCCATTTCAGGACATGGTCACGAAGGAATTCTGGCAGCACATCGGCGCGGAAGGTGACGCCGGTTTTTTTGCCTATCGCTACGGCATTGCAGTGTCACATGGTGGGTTTCAATCACGCATGCGGGATCTGGCGCGTTTTGGTTTGTTGTTCACACCGAGTACAACAGTTGTTACTGACAAGCAGATAATTAGCGACGGGCTTTTTGACGCACTGCGAAATGACGGTAATCCGAATCTCAAACGTGAGCGTCGTGACGGCCTGTTATCGTATCCGTTGTATCAGTGGAACGTGATCGATTCGGGGAGCTGGATTGAGCATGGCGGCTGGGGTGGGCAAGGCTTGATGATCAGCCCATCCCGGGATGTCGTCGCCGTGTATACGTCTTATACGAAGGAAGATCTCTCTGGTACTACGGAGTGGCAAAGTCAGATCGACATTGGCAATGTCCTGTTTGAGATCGTGAACTCTGTGTTTTCCGAACTACCGGCAGCCGAGTAATGCAGTCATAATGGTTTTGGCCCCAATTAGGAGGCTGCTGGCATGCGAATCAACAACTTAGCGCTTCTTCTGCCGCTGTTTCTGGCATCTTGCGCAACTGATACGGTCACCGAACCACCGTCCGACCCCTTGCAGGATTACGAAGAGGTCGATGTGGTGACTGTTCTCGATGCACCTGAAGCCGAGCCAGGAAAATATGCTCCGGAGCAACTGCACCAGGTCAGGCGTGGCGAATACCTGGTCGAATTGCTGGGCTGCGGCGCGTGCCACACTGACGGGGCACTCGAGGGAGTACCCGACTTCGACAAGGCGCTTGGTGGGTCCAGTATTGGCATCGCGTTCAGCAGCCCACTCGGAAATGCGCGGCCGGGTATCGTTTTCCCACCCAACCTGACGCCGGATGAAGAGACCGGCATGGGCCTGTGGACCGACAGCCAGATCGAAAATGCTATCCGCGTCGGTGTCGGCCGGCATTCAGGTCGCAGGATCGCCGTCATGCCGTGGCAGGGATACACCAAGATGACACGAGAAGACATCACGGCAATTGTTGCTTATTTGCGCAGCATTCCCGCGGTCCGGCACGAGGTACCGGACGAGGTCTTACCCGGCGAAATGTCTGATGATCCGTTTGTCTACTTTGGTGTGTACCGAAGTCGACAGCTCGAAGACTAGAGAGCGGCAAACAACAGCCGCTCGAGAATTTCGACCGGCAATTCGCCCGCGTGCAGTGAAATCAACAGGATCGCCTCGGAGCTGATATCACCAACCGGGTAGATATATCCCTGTAGCCAGTTGATGCTCTGGTCAGCCGTCACAAAACCGAGGTCCTGGGCGTCTTTCACGCGGCTGGCGTTAAAGCAGATCGAATCACCACGAGCACGAAACTTGACCGGCCTGCCCGCTGCCATGAGCGTGTACACCTGCAATTCGCTGCCATCGGCCGCTTCAACCTGCCAGGTGTACCAGCCATCTTCCTGCGGCACATTGAAGTTGGCACCGTGCGATTCACTGGTAACAACTGCAGCGACGAAAAGTACGACCAACAAGAGCCGGACCGCGGTTTTCATCGGCCGCCACCTTGCAGGGCTGCGTCGATGACTTCCATCATCTTATCGCTACCCATGATCGACAGCATCTCAAGCAGCTCACGCTTCTCATCGACGTCGTTGCTTTCCTTGTACAATTCGAAAACGCCTTCGTCATGGCCTGAAATCAGCAGGCCATCGAGAGCAGCCTCACGAATGCCCTCAGTTTGTGCACCGCGATAGATCTCCATCAACGTCGCATCGACATTCGACCCACCGATAATCCCCAGTGCTTCAATGGCGTTTTCCTGGACCTTCGGATCACTGCCATCAAGCGCGAGGCCACGAAGAGTTTCGAAATCGCCTGCAATGGCGATAGCCATTACCAGTGATTCGGTATACGCGCCGCTTTCGCTCAACGCACGGAGCTTGTCGTTGGCGCCCATGACACCAAGCATCTCGACGGCATCCTCGAATTCATCGGCATTCGATGCATTGGTGGCGATCGCGTAAACAGCATCGGCGTCGCCGGCAATCATGTAGGCCTCGAGTACGGCCGAGCGCATTTCTTCGTCACCGGAACTGTAAAGGTCGGCAAGCCCGGCAAGCGCTTCCTGGTTGCCACCAATGCCGATCATGCGCACCGCTTCAGCGCTCAGTTCGGGATCGTTGCTGCGGGCAACCTCTAGCAGGCGAGTCTGTGCCTCGGGCAGGTCGATCTGACTCAGCACAAACAGGGCGCGCTCTTTCACTTCGTTGGTGTTATTGGTGTCGAGCACCTTGATAACGAGCGGCAATGCTCGATCAGGCGGAGCCGATATCAGCGCCTCGAGCGCGGCGATCTTCAAAACCTCGTTCGGGTCTTCGACATCGGAAACGGCCGACTGTGCGAGACTGGTACTTGTAGCCAGCGTAGCAATAACGGCGAAAATGAATTTGGAGCGGATGGTCATGTCTGTATTCCTGTGTTTGCTGAATCTGTCTCATTTGATGTATCGCGAGACAGTTTGGTTAGCATCACGTTAAGTTCAAACGTCAGTTTCGCGCGCAAGGCCTCGGCATCATCCGGCTCGATGTCCTCGGCAGCGAGCCTGATAAGAATCGGCTCGAATGCACGTAGCACTCTGGCGAGATCCTGTGAATCGTTCTGTTCGGCGACTCGCTCAAACAGGCGATTTTGCTCGATGATCTGCAGAACGAGTTCATTGCGGTCCGCAGCCGAATCCAGGGGCAGGGCAGCGAGCTGGCCGTATGTGTCGCGAAAATGAACCTGCACGCCGCGAGTAAACGCTGTTGATGTGCCTGCAGCGGCTTCGATGCCGGGGTCGATTTGAGTCATCGACAGGCTGATGCCGATCACCAGCACTGCTGCGATGGCGGCGCCCCAGGCAAACGAGAACGGGTTGAACGACCGTTGCGGCGATCGCGATTCGTGCACAGAACTCTGGCGTGCTGCGCGATCAATCGTGTCATGCCAGCGCTCGACGGTATGTGTTGGCACCGGTGCGACATCCACTTCAGCAAATTCGTTGAGCTGTTGACAGAGTTTGTCGTAGCGAGCCGCGACCTCGGGATCCGAATGGATAGCCGCCTCCACGGTCTTGCGTTCGCTGTCGCTCAGGCCATCGTTGTAATAATAAAGAATCAAAGTGTCGTCGTTCATTTCAGTTCACCTTGCAGGGCGCCCATTCGTACTCGCAGTTTGCGCACGGCACGAAAAATGGCCTGCTTGACGGCGCCGACATCGGAGCCGACTTCCTCGGCAATCTCCTTCAGGCGCCATTGTTCGAGATGCTTGAGCACGAAACACAAGCGCTCGAAATCGCTTAAATGTGTCATTGCGGCAGATAAGGTCTTGCCGAGTTCCTGGTTTGCACGCAATGACTCGGGAGTGTCACCCTCGTCCTCGATGTCCGTTTCCAGCGGCTCGAACGCTGCGGGACGGTTCTTGCGCAGCAGTTGCAGGGCGGCATTGATAGCGATGCGGTGTATCCAGGTATCGAGGCGCGCAGAGTTATCGAATTGGTGGCGCTTGTTCCAGGCGTTCAGCAGCGCATCCTGGACGGCATCCTCGGCCATGTCCCTGTTGCGCGTGATCTTTAGGCACGCGGCAAACCAGCGATCCGATCGACTCGAAATCGCTGTATGAAAATCGGCCTGCGTCGGCATGCCAGAACTCTGCAATATCGCCACCATCAGAGATTGGATACGTCAGGCTCGCATTTGGTTAGCAATGCCGCAAGAAAATGCCGTTTGCCAATCTGTGTATAGTGAGTGCCTGGGTTCATGTACGGAGACAACTCATGCGTCAATTTACTCAGGTTCTCATTATTCCTGCCTTACTTTGGGCGTCGTCGGCAACGGCTGAAACCATAACTATCGCCAAGTCGATATCCTTTGCGGCAGACAGTGGTGCTTCCCAGGAAGTCATAGATGAATGCGAAATGCAGACCCGAATACCCGAGTACACGAAGAAAGAGGGTAAGCGCAAGGTCGATATTGAGCTGTCCAAAGGGCCACTGGAAGAGGCGGAAGGAAAAGTCCTGCACCTCGAGATCACGAACGTCTACGCACCGGGCGGCGGCGCGTATAGCGGCTCGAAAAGTGTCATCATCGTGGGTGAACTGAAAGAGAACGGCGAGGTAATCGCGTCAATGTCCGGTCGACGTCACTCGATGATGGGCATGATGCCCGGAACCTGCTCGATCATGAAACGAATTTCCAAGAAGCTGGGCGAAGATATTGCGGAATGGCTCGTCGCGCCAACAATGAACGCCGAGCTTGGTGATCTCGAAGACGACGAAGAAAATGAGGAAGATAGCGACGAAGAGTCGTAGATCTTAGCCGGGCTCGCTATGCCTTCTGCAGGTGCAGAAGGCTGTTGCCTATGCCGAGGTTGTCGTGCTGCGCAATCAGCCGCAACCCGGCGGATTCTGCAAGGCGGATAATGTCCTGCGAGTGGTACATGCGGCTTACACCGTTAGCGAGACAGGTGAAATAGAGTGACGTGGCGTTGATGCTGTATGCGGCTGCGTCATACTTCTGGCAGTTCCAGAACAGCTCGAGGACAAACAGGGAATCGTCGGCATCCATGCTGCTCGCGGCCCGCCGCAAGATTTCGGAAATCTGATCTTCCGAAAAGCAGTCAAGCAGCTGGCTCATCCATATTGTGTCCACGCGATCCGGAAATTGCAGCTGCGGATCGAGCAGATCGCATTCATGGGTGTCGATACGCTGTCCGGCATCGTTCTCGGCAATGATCTGTCGCGCCGATTCAATTTGTTCCGGCAGGTCCGCTATTGTCACGTGCACATCCGGATCATGGCCAATGCACTCGAGGGCCCACGCTCCAAGGTGACCGCCGACATCCAGCAGGCGAGACGGCCGCGTCGCGAAGACTATCGGCAATGCCTGCGGAAAAGCGCTCTTCGAATAGTAGTCGTTAAAGGCGAACCAGCTCGACTTGGCCGGTTCCGGGAGTTGCGGCAGGCCGCGATAAATTGTTGGCCATTCCCCGAATACCTTCAGGCCCTCGGGGGCGCCATTTTGGATCGACGCCGTTAGTTGGCTCATTGCGTCGTAACACACGTCCTGTGCGAAATTGATATTGATCCGGGTCATGTCATCTTCGAGAAGAAAGTGGCCGGTCTTGTCGAGCGTGTACCGATCGTCATTCTTCCAGACCAGCTTCATGGCCAATCCCATATCCAGTAACACGCGCACCCCGTACTCGCTGAGGTTCAGGTCACTCGCAAGCTGGTTGCTGCTTATGCCCTGCCTGCCTGCATCGGAGACCCCCCTGAGAATCCCGAGACGTAACATGGATACGGTGGCTTCGAAGGCCATTGCGGAGAACGCAATTTTCTGCGCTTCCATCTTGGCCTGTACAGCGGTCAGGTCGGCGGGCTTGTCGTATTTCGTGGACATTGATAAGTGTAGGGATTGTTGCCTGGGGCTGGTGCCAATCACGCAGGTTGGACGCCTCTTTCAACAGGACCACGGAGATGTTGCCATATCGGGCCCTGGCGTCCGGTGCGGCGCAGCGCCCGGAACAGGTTCTCGTCGAAGTTGATGCCGAGTCCCGGCATGCTCCAGTGCGGAAAGTCGTGCTGATGTTCAACCAGCAGCGTATTGATTTCATCGCGAAACTTCATGCGTTGTTTTCGCAATGCCGGGTCCAGCGTCTCGTAGTCGTCGACCCAGACCATGATGATGGCACTGTGCGGATCAAGATCGACGATGAAGTCGATGGTCTGGCGAACATCATTCATTGTTTCACCCTCGGTGCCGAGGATGAATGTGTGGCAATCCGGTATACCGGCATTCGTGCAAATATCGTGCAGCCGCCGGATGTGATCTACCGTGAATCCTTTGCGGAGTTTTTGCAGCACGTGATCGCAGCCGGAATCCGAGCCAATTTCCATCCCGGTGCAACGTGCCTCGTAGGCGAGTTGTGCAAATTCGTCGTCGAATCCGAGCGGGTTGGCATAGCAGGTCCAGCTCGTTTTCCAGTCTCGTCGTATCAACTCCCGGCAGACATTCTTCGCATGTGTCTTGGGCAGATTAAAGACGGAGTCCACTATAAAGAAATGGCTAATCTCTGGCCGGACTTCAAGCGCGCCGTACATTTCGTCAACGACCGACTCCGGGGTGCGAACTCGCCCCTTACGCCCTTCAATAATGGGGTAGGTGCAATAGTCGCAGCGCAATGGGCAGCCACGCTTCGTTTGCACCGAGTCGATGCCCCATTCCTCATAGTAGTAGTCATTGACCAGGGAACGGTCAGGAAATGCCAGCTCGGTCATGTTGAGGAATTCGGGTGGGCGGGGATTGACGGCTAGCTCGTCCCCCTTCCAGTAGTAGAGCGCACCAATATCATCGATACCTTTGCCGTCGTCCTCGAGCGCGCTGACCAGTTGGGGAAAAGCGTTCTCGCCCTCGCCAGACACACCGAAGTCGGGTTTCAGGTGCTCCATCAGTTCACGGGGCATGACGCTGAACCCGGAACCACCAAGTACAACCGGTGCGGCACAAGCGGCTTTGGCAGTCTGGATCAGTGCACCGTAGTAAGCGAGATTGTCCGACAGACCAGAATAGTCGTTGTTTTGAATATTACGCATGCTGATTGCGACCAGATCGGGTTCCAGTTCCTGCAGTTTGTCGCGCAGCGAGGCGTGTGGATCGTCGTCGAAGCAGACATCGATCAGGACCTTTTCATGGTGATCGGGCGTGCTGGACATGATGTACAACAGCCCTATCGGGACGACTGCGTTCGGCAGTGTTTCCCGGTTTCCCGATACGAAAGCAATCTTCAAAGCCAGGTTTCTCCTACAGGCCGGTCGAGTGGCGATGCCGGCGTACCGGGAAACTAACATACTCCCGTAGAGGCGGCATCAGATCATTGGATTCTACCCGGATGGGCGATTGGTGGTTGCGACAAGGTCGGGTCCGCTGCTCTGGGCCAGGCGGCCAGACTGCGGATCCCAGTCATAGAACTCGATATTGTCGTGTGAAGTTGTTGAGCTCGCGACCCCGATAAACATGTCGTTGAGCGCGTAGAGGCTCAATGCCGGCACTGTATCATCCGTGACTTGTGCGTCGATGTCAGGTGGTGTCACTACGCAACGCAATTGATCCAGCCCGCCAGCAATGCCCGTGCCCGTGGTTTTGAGCCAGGCTTCTTTAAGAACCCACAACATATAGAAGCGGTCGTCCGGTTGTGTCATCAACCACTTCACTTCATCGGGGGCAAAGTAGCGGCTGGAGATCGCCGACAGGTTTTTCCTCTCCCGAACTTGTTCAATGTCGATGCCGATATCGCCCTGGTCTGTCAATGCACACAAAACCAGATCACCACTGTGCGCAATACTGACGGCCGGGCCGTCAACACAAATCGGTTTGCCGGAGTCGCTAGTCGTAAGGCGATGTGATGCAGCGGGTTTGCCGGTGTGGTGCTGCAGCAATGTCCTGAGAAGGGCGCGCCCACACGTGTATTGTTGCCGGCGCCGCTCTACTTTGAGGTTGCGGGCGCGTTCGATTTCGGCACTCGATAGCATCGCCGTACCGGGCAGTTCCTGCACGGTCGTAAGAGCGATACCGATTGGACCGTTGACCATTTGCATGCGAGGCGGGTTCAGGCGTGGCGGCGCAGAATCAGAGACGTGTTGATGCCGCCAAACGCGAAGTTGTTGTTCATCACGTATTCGACATCAAGTTCGCGGCCGTTGCCACGAATGTAGTCAAGCTCGGCGCACTCGGGATCGAGATTATCGAGGTGGATGGTTGGCGCAAACCAGCCACTATTCATCATTTCAACGGCGAGCCACGACTCGAGCGCGCCACAGGCACCCAATGTGTGGCCCATATAGCTCTTGATCGAACTGATCGGCATCGTCTTGCCGAGAACATTGGCGGTGGCATGGGATTCGGCAACATCGCCGCGGTCGGTCGCGGTTCCGTGTGCGCTGACATAGCCAATAGCAGCAGCATCCAGGCCTGCATTGGACAAGGCCTTCTCCTGGACGACCTGCATAGTCTCGGGTGACGGCTGGGTAACGTGGGCCCCATCGGAATTTGTGTCGAAGCCGACTATCTCGGCGTAGATTTTGGCACCACGCGCGAGCGCATGATCGCGGCGTTCGAGTATGAGAGTACAGGCGCCTTCACCAATTACGAGCCCATCCCGGTCGCGATCGAAAGGCCTTGGCGACGTTTCTGGCGCATCGTTGCAGGTACTCGTCGCATACAGCGTATCGAACACGGCTGCTTCGGTTGGGCATAACTCCTCGCCGCCACCCGCCAGCATGATGTCCTGTGAGCCCGAACGAATGGCCTCATATGCAAAGCCGATACCCTGGCTGCCCGAGGTGCAGGCGCTGGATGTTGGAATGACACGCCCCCGTAGCCCGAAGAACACGCCGATGTTGACCGGCGCCGTGTGTCCCATCATGCGGATATAGGTTGTCGCCGTAATGCCGTCCAGCGACTTGGTGTGGAGCATATTGGCGAAATCTGACAGCGCATCAGTGCTGCCTGTTGACGAACCGTATGCCACGCCGACGCGGCCGGACTGCAATACCGGATCATCCAGGAGGCCCGCATCCCGAAGCGCCTGTTCGCTCGCCGCGGTAGCGAGTTTGGCAACTCTGCCCATACTGCGACAGCGCTTGCGATTGAAGCTGGCGGGCATCTCGAAGTTCTTTACGGGGGCGCCAATCTTGGTGTTCAGTCCGTCGTACTCCTCCCACTCCTCGATGTGCCGGACGCCGCTGCGCAAGTTGCGAAGATTGTCGCTAATCTCATCCCAGCTATTGCCGATCGGTGAGTAGGCGCCAACACCGGTTATTACGACTCGTTGGCTCAACACAATCCCCCATTGGCCGAGATAACCTGCCGTGTGATGTAGCCGGCATCCTCGGAGCACAGAAATGCGACCAGCGCGGCAACTTCGTGGGGTTGACCCACGCGCCGGGCCGGAATGGCCTCCAGTATTTGCTCGAGTGGCAGCTCGTCTGTCATCTCTGACTCAATAAGTCCCGGGGCAACACAGTTAACCGTAATTTTCCGCTTCGCGAGCTCTACTGCAAGCGCTTTTGTCGCACCGATGATACCGGCCTTGGATGCACTGTAGTTGACCTGGCCGCGATTACCCATGATGCCCGATACCGACGAGATCGTGACGATTCGTCCGGGCTTGCGCCTGCGCAGCATAGGCATGACGACGGGATGCAGGACGTTGTAAAGGCCATTGAGGTTGACGTCTATGACGTCGTGCCAGTCTTCTTTACCCAGCATGGGAAATGCGCCGTCCTTCGTAATTCCGGCATTGCACACGACACCATAATAGGCGCCGTGCTCGGCGATATCAGCTTCCAGGACGTTGCGAGTTTGTTCGGCGTCGGTCACGTTGAATGAGATCATCCGACAGCGTCCGCCGGCTGCATCGATTGCATCCCGCGTTTCCTCGCCGCCCTGCTGATTGCGCCCGTAATGGACGACAACCTCAAAGCCGTCGCCGGCGAGGCGGGTCGCAATCGCCCGGCCAATACCAGAGCTGGCGCCGGTAACAAGAATCGAGTTTTTCGTGTCATCCATCGAGCTTTGTCTCTTGTGGCGCTTCCAGCACCGCCAGGTTCGCCTCGGCGATGGTCTGACCATCCAGCAAAATCCGGCACGCGAACGACCCCATGCCCTGGTCATCGCGTACGAGTTCTTCACACGTCGAGTGGTAAACCACTCCGGTTTCAAACCAGCTCACAGAGCACTTGTAGTGTCGCGTGCCCAGCAGGTATCCGTGAGGTGGTACCAGTCCCTGTGCCCGAGCCCGGGCGCCGGCGTGTACGGCGACGCATTGTGCCATGAATTCGACACCGGTATAGGAGGGCACGCCCTGGCCTGGAACCAGCAGCTCGAAATCATCGTCGATGCGCCATTCGCACGTGGCCGAATCGTCACCTATGTCTACCAGCCGATCAACGAACAACATTGGAGCGCGATGTAACACAAACGTTTCTGCCGGCATGCCGATCATCGGCCGCAACTCATTTGTCGTAATGTGGGTGCTCATTCAATCCGTTGGCAGGTTCAGTTCGCGCAGCCTGGTTGTCACATTGTCGATCAATACCTGGGGCGACCCAAGCGTCAGCTCCATTGTCTCCACATCGACCGGAACCTGGATCGTCCTCGCCTTTGTGTGTATCTCGCCAGCCTCGTTCTCAATCTTGTAGTCGATGACCAGCCGCATTTCCCACTCGCGCAGGCACGCCGTTACGCATGCCTTCTGGTGCAATGTCAGGGGGCGCACATACCGCACCAGAGAATCGGCCACCGGCCACAGGATGCCAGACTTCTCCATGCCCTCGTAATTGTAATCAACGCCGTCGAGAAGCGCGCAGCGCGCCAGCTCGAAGTATTGAAAGTAGCGGCCATGCCAGGCAACACCCGCGGGATCCAGGTCAAAGAAGGGCACGCAGATGTCGACACTTGCCGTGAGGCAGTTCGAAAAATCAGTCTTGATCATCGGGACGTAGCCTACCAGCTTGCGACTCCGAGGTGTCTTCGTCGCCCCAGAAATCGTAGAAATTGAACCACTGCAAGGGTTCGCGTCTCACCTGGTCCTCCAGCGCCTTAGCAAAATTCTGCACGTCGGAATCGTAGTTGCGGCGCTTGTCCTGTCGTGTGGGCCGTACCGTTTCGGCGACCAGCTCCATGTCGAGCAGGTACTCACCCTGGGTTTCGAAACAGTGCAGCAGGTACACCGGGCACTTCAGCAGGTTGGCAAGTACGAATGGCCCGATCGGAAAGTCAGCCTCATCGCCGAAGAACGTTGCAGCACTGACCTTGTCGTTACTCTCGATCGGTACACGATCACCGGCGATCAGCAGCCACTCGCCAGCGGCGATTTTCTCCTGCAGTTGCAGGGCCAGGTCGAGGTCCAGATCCGTCACCTGGATGAGATTTACGCGGGACTGGGCGGCCTGGGTCCGCATCAGCGTCGCGAACTTCTCGGCGTGCCGGTCGTGCAGCAAGATGTTCACGATGAGATCGCTGTGATGATTGCCAATGCTGCGTGAATACTCGAGATTGCCGAAATGCGACCCGACCAGTAACACGCCTTGCCGCGACTCGATGATGGCATTTTGCATCTCCCGCACTTCGGCCTTCATGTTGATACCGGAGGGAGGGGTGACCCATGCCACATAGCGGTCCAGCAATGCCCGGCCGAAGCATAAAAAGTGGCGAAATGTCAGCCATAACAGTGGGCCGGTGGGCAGGGTCTGCGGGTACTCCCGCCTGACCCTGCGGAGGTAGTTTGTGGAGGCCCTCCTGGCCTCACCCCTGCGTACCAGGAAGTAGGCCATGACGGGTATGAGGACGATGTTGAATACGAAGCGGCCAAAATGATTATTGACCCACACCATGAAGCGCAAACCCGTCAGCGCTCCAGCCTCGCCAATCGTGGCCCAATGGCGGCTCACTTGGTGGCCGCTCCGCCTTGGCTGGAAAACTTCCGCCGCAGCAGCATGGGCAGGCGCAGCAACATGCCGGTTATCAGGCGGGTGTGCATCCAGGATATTTCGACGTTGTCGCGAAAATAGCGAAAATGCGACCGGCCGGTTTCAGGATAGCGGACACTTACCGGCACGAAAGTCAGGTGGATCCCACGCCACGAGGCGCGAACCAGAATCTCGGGATCGAAGGTCATACGGAGTCCTGGACTGCTGTTATCCAGGATGTCGACGACAGTATTCACCGGGTACACGCGAAAGCCGCACATGGCATCACGAATCTCGGTGCTCAGTGATTCCAGCCAGCAAAAAGCCAACGTGATGTGACGTGCAAGGAAGCGCAGTCTTGAGACGTCCTCCGCGAAAACTGGTTTGCCGCTAATGATGTGATCGGGATACTGCCTCGAGGCTTCGAGCATGGCGTCAATTGCGCCGGTGTCGTGTTGGCCATCTGCATCTATCTGCAGCACGTGTGTGTAACCGGCATCCTGTGCGGCATGGAGCGCAGTACCGACCGCTGCGCCTTTGCCGGCATTGAGTTCATTTCTTAGCAGCGTGCACTCGAGCGATTGCCGATCCAGCACCTGCTCGAGTTTCTTGAATGCTTCTTCCGGACTTGCGTCGTCAACGATGATGAGCGGCATGCCGATATCGGCCAGTGACGGCAGCATCTTCTCGAACTGCGCGACATGGTCATAATGAGGAACAACGATACAGGTCAGCAATTTGTTTCCTCGCTGAACACCAGGCGGCCCTCTGAGTATTGCGCGTCGGCATCGTCAAACATGAACTGAACTTCATTCGCGGTACGCACGTTCACCGCAAGTTCGACCGTTGTTGGTGGCGAAATAATGCTCTTGAACTTGAGGCGTTTGACCTCTGCCGGGGTGGTCGTGAGGCCGAAGCAGGCCTGGGCGGTCAGCACGGCCCAGTGCAACTGGATAACGCCGGGCAGTACAGGCTGGTCAGGGAAATGCCCGCGAAACCAGATCAGGGCCGGTGATATTTCGAGGCTCAGCCGTGCATCGGCCGCACTTCCGGCAAGCGACAGTACTCGCGGATAGCCGTCGCCTGTATCGGGCAGACTGATCCGCCGATGGTCGAGGTCAAATTCCTGCATGATCCAGCTTCGTCTAACCAGGTCCTGGTTCGTGTCTGTCAATCATCACTGATGTTGTGGCGCTTTTTGTAATGGCGCCTGAATGCCAGCTCTCCCAGAATCAGGACGGCGACAATGAAGTACGAAATCAGCCCATTGTAGAGTGTCCAGACCTGCAAATCTGCTGTTGTCGTCCAGGCGGCAATCGTACCGTTGACGAGGAAGAATCCGGCCCAGATAGCCGTTAACCGCCACAGGTAAATGGCGCCGATTGGGCTGACAGTGGTACCGCGGGCGCGAATGATTCGCAATAGCA
>Ga0209271_10000493_pt1 | contig 13452 bp, 24 predicted proteins | sample tdAd002_FD_187123 | JGI IMG/M metagenome (GOLD analysis project Ga0209271, IMG submission 187123) | Marine sediment microbial communities from the Atlantic coast under amendment with organic carbon and nitrate - tdAd00.2 (SPAdes)... | ecosystem: Environmental > Aquatic > Marine > Coastal >... | reverse complement strand
CCAGCCCTTTCCAACTGGTGCAATCGCTAACATCGACTACGCCGTTTTGGAGCCGGGTATGTTCCTCCAGTACAAAGAGGAGGAGCGGACGCTTGCGTCAACTGGAAATCTCACCTTTACCAATAACGGTGCGGGAGTGGAGGACCAGATAACGCGAACGTCGAACTCGTGGGTTACGGACGGCGTGGTAGAGGGCGACCTGATTACCATTTCAGGTTCAACAAGCAACGACGGCTCTTACGTCGTAAGGAGTGTCACCGCTCTGGTGGTTGACATAGACGTTGAGCACACACTGACCACCGAAGGACCGGAGGCGGCTACGGCGCAGGTGTTCGAGTTATTCAATCGAGACATCTCTGGAGACCTCTTCCCGTTCCACTGGAGGTTGTTCGGAAATGACGCGGGTCTCAACGACCACTACGAGTTCATCCAGTGGCAATTGAGGCTTGAAACGGACATCGACGAAGGACCTTCATTCAGTCGTGGAGACATCACCGATTTGCTGATGACGTTTGCAACACCCACGGGTAAAGGTCTCGATATGTTCATCGACGACCTTGACTCGAACGACATCAACAACGCAACCTTCGAGGATGCGTCTGGAGTGGACCGCAACTTTGACTTCGTTGCGGCTGGAACCATCACGTTCAACACCAATCTCCAGAATGATGCCAACGCGGTGTATGAGATGTTCTTCCTCTCGACGCCCGGAGGCGCTTACGGAACACCGGACGCTATCACGGTAGAGGACTCTACGAGCACACCGATTGCTGGAAACGTCGGTGGAGCACCATCAATCTCGTGGGACTTCGCCTATGATGCCAATGCGCAGGGCGGCAGGACACCGGGAACCAACGCTGACATCGTGCTGGTTGCACTTGGTTTGCAGACCGCGCAGTACGTGCGGTTCGACGGCACGATTACACAAACCACTGGTCAGACGTTCGCTCTGACATCGGCACTCGAAAGGAACTACTCCACATAAGAGTGATGGGAGGTTGCTTTGGTAAAAAAGAAAAGAACATACAAAAAGAAGGAAGCACCCCTTCCTGCTCTTGCAAGGCGCAGGGTTCGATACATCCTGTTTCGTCTCAAGCGCGGTGCGGAGGATACCCTTGATAAAGACCTGCGGATGCACGCTGACGCTATCAAGGAACATTTCGACCGCGAGTTAAAAGAGCAGGGCAGGGTGTGGGCGGGCTTCACATTCAATTGGGATGTCTCGCCCACGGACCCTTACAAAATCATCGCAGAGGATGTATGGGTTTGGGTCACTGAAGGAGGGTCGTTCGATGGGAAGCCGCAGGAGATGACCAGTCCACAGTGGGCGCAACACGTTTTATCAAGGTTGCGCACGTCGAAACAAAAGGCGTTCGTACCCTTCGACCCTCCCGCATTCACGAAGCAGGAGTAAAACGTGCCAGAAGTCGTTTACTTTGATGGCTTAAATTCCATCGTAAACGTCGTGACGGGTACAGTTCTGATTGACGCAGAATCGGAACTGTACTCGGCATGGAAACGATGGTGTGTCTCCGTGACAGGTTCGGTTCCACGCGAAGGGCTGAAATACGTGGATGCAATCCGAACCGTCGCGGGAGACCCCATTCGTCCGGGCAAGGCGCTCGGCGCGCACTTTTTCATTACGAATAACTGGCTCGTCCGTCCCTACATCGGGAACTATGACCTCATCATTGAGGGCAACCAGTGGGCGGAGCCCGGAGAGAATATCTTTACCGCTCCCACGGGCACTGCGAGCGTGCTGGCGACCATCGAGCGGGCGGCAGATGCCTATGCTTTGACAATCACTGGCTCGGGCGGCGGAGGCGGGTTCACGTCAGGAGACCGAACCACAATCGACGAGACCCACGATGCCCTTGGAGAATGCACGGGCTCGGCAATCGTCGCCACGGTTCCAGCGGTTATCACTGGTACGCTGGTTACAGAACAGAAGGATTGGCTGGAGGACACCTACGATGCGCTCGGGCAGTTCACAGGAACGCCCATCACCGCGACGGTCCCGCCAGTCATCACGGGAACATTACCAACCGAGCAGTTCATTCTACTGGAGGAACTGCACTACATTCAGGGCTTGCGGACAGGCACACCGCTCGAAGTGAGCGAGACCGAGCGACGCGTTCTCGGTATCCTGACGCAGAGCATTGAAGCGGATACGCCTGTCAGCGGGACGGTGAGGGTCACGAGGACAGGATGAAGATTTATCCAATCCATGTCGCCACTGAAGGACTCTTAAATGGCGAGATGGGGATAGCAACGAGAGGCTGGATAATCCTTGAGGTGGCTCCCACGCCACCCGCACCACCCATTATCATCCCGCCTACGTTCATCCCCGTGGACCTGCTCGGTGAATACGATTGGCTCGTAGAACTTGAAGCGGAGTACGATTGGGACCCATGAGTTCTTGGCTAGTACAACTTGAAGCAGAGTACGATTGGCTTTCCGAACTGGATGGCACGCTCGATGATACCGTTGAGTTGGATGCGGAGTTTGATACTCTGGCGGTGCTTGAGAGCGAGTACGACTACGAGGCGGAACTGGAGGCAGAGATATGACCGCTACGAAAAATCAAGATGTGGAGATGGCTCAAGGCGACTATAAGGTCATGAAGGTGACGGTTTACAATCGCCTGAAGCAAATCATTCCCCTGAACACGGGAACGATGACCGCCAGTTATGTAGCCACGTCCGTACAGAATTCGAGGACGGCGCTCATTTCCAAATCGACGGCTGACGGCGGCATCTACTTCGGGGAGAACCACACAGGCTCCGTTGAAGGACTCATGTATATCCAATTGGACCCCGACGACTCGGTGAACCTATCGGGGATGCTCTGGCATGAGGCGCGCATCGTCGAGAACGGGCTACCTAACATCGTCTTAACAGGAGAACTTAACGTCCTAGTGAGCGCAATACAATGAGCCTGCGCGGGAGAGCCACACGCTTTATCAAAAAATACTTCGGCGGCGGGGAAATTCTCGGTGCTGATGTGTCGCTCAATCAGGGCGTTGTCGATATGCAGGGAGCCAAGAATGACGGCGTTATCTTCATGGGCATCCGATGGGGACAGAGAGACGGCAAAAACGGCTACACGGACCCCTACGTCAAGCAGAACTGGACGAATGCCCTGAAAGCCGCGCTCGACCGCATGGCTTATTGGGTGTGGGATGAGCGAGCCGGACACGATGCACAGGACCACTTCGACGGGGTTGTCGGAGTCTATCCGGTATATGACGGAGAATTACCATTCGTTGCCGACCTAGAATTGGAGCCGCTGGATTGGGACGAGTTCCATCGCTGGCTCATCATGCTGGAGGACTGGACAGGGCGCAAGCCCATGATTTACTGCGGCTCTTGGTTCTACGATAATGTCGCTCCGCTCCCGGAGTGGCTGGAAGAATATGTTCATTGGCTTACCGGATACAATGACGAAGGACCGGATATTTGGGGACCGTTCGCTGAACTCGATGCCGAAGTTGTATGCTGGCAACAGACGAGCAGTTGGCGGGTTGATTGGGTTGAGAGCGGCGTCACGGACCGAGACTACTGGATAAAGGATTATCAAAAATACAGACAAGGAGATGTGAACATGGGCGAAAAAGTTGTAAGCAAAGACGACCTTGAGGCGTGGATTGAGGCGAATTCCTACACGCCCGAATGCCCCGAGTGTCCAGACCCACCGGACCCCCCACCGACGAATGATAGGTTCGTTTTGTCGTGGATGACGCCGGAGCCGAAGGTCATCACACAATGGTATGGCATCAACCCGCAGTGGTATCAACCTTACGGACTTCCCGGTCACGAAGGACTCGATATGCGAGCGACCAACGGAACGCCAATTTATGCCGCGGCTGACGGCGAGGTTGTTCGTGTCGAGGCAAACGCGGGCAGTGGTCCCTACGGTGTCCATGTCCGTATTCTGCATGAGGTTGGTGGAGAGCAGTACAAGACCGTCTACGCACATTTCCAAAAACCGAAGGTTGACGTGGGCGAAATGGTCAAGCGCGGCGATGTGATTGGTCTGGCTGACAACACAGGCAACTCCAGTGGGGCTCACCTTCACTTCACTCTGAAGCATGTTGGCAAAGGTTCCCCGTGGTTGGGCGTGGGTGATATTGTCAATCCTGTGCCTTACCTACCCGACCTGTTCCCCGAGTGCACCATTCCGGGCTACGAGGGCACAGGCTGGCGCGTGGACGTGGGCGGTAATTTCCGCACCAGCCCGCGCGTGGAGCCCAACAATTCCAATCTAATTCGCTACATTTCAGCGGGCGCAACTGTCATCTCGCTTGGCGAGGTGGACTGGATGGGCGGTGGCGATTGGTGGCAGATAAGGTATGACAATCGAGACGGATGGTTTTGGAATCCGGGATATAAATTGAGCGCGAAATGAACCCTTCACATTCAACCCTTCACATTCGACATCTCATGGTACGGATGGGAGACTTGAAAACTGTCAATGATGACCCCTCCCAAGGGTTAGAGAACGGCGACATCCTAGCGAGGTTAAGAGACCTTACTTACGGCGAGTCGGAGGAGTTGGCAGAAGAAGAACCCGACGAATTCGAGGACGCGTAAGTATGGTCACACCTCAAAACGATTGGAACGAACATCGCCTGCTTGTGCTTGCTTTGTTGGAGAGGCACGAGCAGTCGATAAAAGATTGCGAGGACAACTATCACGTCCTTCGAGACGAACTGAAGGGGGAGGTGAGAGAAACGCGCACGGCAATCGTAGCCCGCGTTGACGAGCAGTTCAACAACCTTGCGCAGATGCACCGAGACCTTGTAGAGAGGGGCATCAGGGAAATCAAGGAGGAAATGGAGAGAGAGCGCGAAGAGGCAGTCGAGGTCAAGGTCGCAGAAATTACCAGAAGCAAAGCGTTTTGGGTACAGGTGTTAATTTCCATTACAGCCGTCGCGGTTGCGCTGGTCGCTCTCTTGAGTTAGAATCTACGGTCTATGGGCATATTAGCGCAGATTGCGCTCGCAGTATCCCTCGCCCTAACGCTCTCCCCTTTTTCAGCAATCCTACCCTCTTCTCCCGCTGATGTTGTTTCTGGTTCCAAGAAGTGCAACCCGAACGACCACAATGCGTACACGGGATACAACTGGAAGGCAGACCCCAATGTTTGCGTCCCCGGCATGGTCACAATGGAAACTTGGTTCCTGCCCGCTCCCCCCTACTCATACGGAGCGGCGGTTTTCTATGCCCCGCACGTGATGGAGGGGACGGCGAGATACAGAGAATTACCATTGGAGGGCTATCTGGACGGCGTGAGCCTGATGTCTCCGTCCGATATAGGGCGCACGGTCTGGCTCCGTCGTCCCGGTCACGAATGGGAAGGTCCTTATCTTGTGGTTGACTCCGCGGCTCGTCAAGACATCTATCCAGTGATAACTTCGCGAGGCGAAATCGTGGAGGTAGGGTTTACAACAGCGGAGAGATGGGGCATGACCAAGTTGGGTCATTGGGAGGGCGGCATCCATCATCGACAGTACACGGTTTATCAATGGCGCATGGCGGGCGTCGAAGTCTTGAAGATGGACGAACTCCCCGAGTGGGCATCAATGGGGACCGTAGAGCCGATTTATTTTCCCGACTGGTGGGTCAGTTGGGCGCAGTTTTCAAACGGTCCTGCTCGCGATGTGGCAATGGCTCGCTCGCTAAAGCCCGACCACCCGAAGTTTCCGGGCTGGATTTGGCGGGACGGTTGGATAGAAATGAACGCCAAGGATGACTGGTATTCATTCCTCTTTCCTTACAGCAATTTTGATTTCGATATACCTGACGATGAGTTGTACTACGATGAGATTTGTTCTATGCTTGAATTCAATCACAGATGTCCAGACCAATACCGCGTTTGGAAACGACTTGGAGGTCCTATCCCATGAAGATGATTAGGTTGTATCTGGTAATCGTTGCCATCCTCATCCTGTCACTATCGCTGATGGCGTTTCAGGTCTTGGAGGTCGATGAAGGCATCATGAGTTTCATCACCATGATTGTCGCTCTCCTGCTCGGGTTTTTCGGGACATCCCCGATTAACTGGTTCAAAGAAAAACTTGGCGTCGAAGATGCCGTTGCCGTAATTCTGGTTTGGGTCATCGCCGCAGTGGTTGGTTTACTTGCCATGCTACTCGCAGGCTACTTCTCTGGCTTTGCCTTTACGTGGGAGAACGTCCTAGCATTTGCGGGCGTGTTTTTCCCCGCCGCGACCATAGCCTATGAGAGACTGAAGAAACGCAACGGATACGGATAAGGCACGAAGCCCATTGTTCGGTCTGGACAGCCACGAGGCTTTGTGCCATAATCATTAGGAGAGGAAGCAGTTCTGTTTCTGCTTCATCGTTCTCCTTTTTGAGAAGTGCCCTGTCGAGCGGCGGGGCACTTTGATTTAAGGTTCCACCCCACAAACATTTTCAAGGTACGATGAGTCGATTGTATCCCACGACTCGCCCATCACTGCCATCCATATCAGGTCAGACATACACTCGGGCGGAGGCGGTACGAGCAACCACGCACCTGACTCTGGATGAATCAACTTTGTCAAGCCGATGTCGTAGCCCATCTGGTACTCAACGATGTTGTCTTTCGCGTCGTACATCGCGGGCGCAAGTTCTATCAACTCGAAGGGGTTTATGGTCGTGTACCGATGTTCATTCATATAGTCGTCGATGAGGCTGAGGGCGAACAGGACTGGTCGCTCCTCTGCCGTCTCAAGAATGTCGTTCTTTATCGCCAACAATACATCGCGCTGGCGCTCCTCCCGAGAAAAGCCACCATTGAACTTCCGAACCCGTGCGTAGCACAGGGCGGTTTTTCCATCCATGAAGTGCGTGCCCGGAAGGATGTTGAAGTAGATGTCCGTGCACCTATCGAGCAGGGGTGTTCGGACTTCGACTTCAATCCCGTGCAGGGCGTCGTCGATGAACCTGATGAATGCCTCCATCCGCACGTAGGCGACACCATCGACGGGGAGTCCGAAGTTGTATCGAACGGTATCTTCGAGCATCGTCAGGTCGCCGAAACGGTAAGCCGTATTGATGCGACTCATCCCGTGCCCCGGCAGGTTGACGTACAGGTCTCGGGGAACTGAAATCAGCGAGATGCCGGGCGGGTCCGTCCGCAGGATGACAATGATAAAGGCATCCGTGTTGTCCGTGCCCGTTGCTAAATTTCGTCTCCATGAGGCGTAGTCACTGCCGAGAAGTACATAGACTTTGATGTCGTCCTCCCACGCGCGCAGGACAGGATTTAACAAGAGCGGTAGTCCGTAGGGGTATTGAGTTGCAGGGTCGTATTGAGGAGTCGGGGGAACCCAAGGCGTGATGGTTGGCGTGGGGGGGATGGGCGTGTTGGTTCCCGTGGGCTCCGGTGTTTTGGACGGCTCTGGCGTGTCCACCTGCCCGCCGCCCACTCCAGCATTCAGAGTTACCATTACCTCCTGTGGTGGTACTGTCCGTGAACAGGATGATGAGAGCATCATGATTCCTATAATCACGGGGATGACGATAATGGCAACAAATACCGCCGTCCAGAATTTCGATTTCTGTTCTTCATTCATCAGGGTCACTCTCCCAAGTTACGTTTTGTTGAAACCAAGTTATTAGTGTTGTAGCGGTTCCACATCCGCTTCTTCCTTTACAGACGTGAACGGTTGGTAGATTGTTTCCGGGTATCCCCCACCTCACTGCGGTTTGATAATCCACTTCCACCACGATGCCCGTCATGACATTGAAATACAAATGATTCTTTCCCGAGCAGTCGGCAACCAAGTACGGTCCTTGAAACGTCGCCGCCGTGCTTCGCTTTATCCACACTGATTTGCCAATGTCCCCACACATCATCAGTGCTACCGCACCGTGATAACCATTCATCGACAACCCACGGTTCTCCACTACCTGCTCCATGATTCCTTTTGCGTAGTACGAGGAGACACCAACGAAGTGCTTTGGATTTGGCGAGAGCCAGAATTCGTCGGTGACGACGCCGGGGATGCAGGTGTCGTGATAAAGATAACCGTTGTATGGGTTGTCGTCCTCGCATGGGTCAACCGTTGGTTTCGGAGTCGGAGTCAGAGTCCGAGTCGGATAAGGTGTCTCTGTTTGTGTTGATGTAGGGCGCAAGGTCCGCGAAGGTGTGGCGGTCGCGATTTCGGTAGGCGTTGAGCAACCTGCTATCAGCGCGGACAAACACAGCATTAATCCTGCGAGCGAGACTACGAATTTGGTTTTCATGCCCTCGACGGTAGCACATCAGCGTGTCTCCTATGATGTCGAACGGACCATAGCGGTTGATGACTGCGGTACTATAACCAGCGGCGGATGCGGTCGATGTATCGCCGCGTGTTCAGGACGATTTCAACGACGTAGATTCGGATGAGCCCACCGAGGGCAATGACAACAATAAGTATCACCGCACCCATGAGCCAGCCCTGCACCAAACTCGGGATGGCGTCCCAATTCTCCAGCAAGAGTTTTCCGAGAGCACCGAAGGCGAGCGGTCCAATAATGAACACCGCGAGCCCCATCAGGATGTCTACTATTATCATCATGATGTTGAACCACGGGCGCAGGACCATCGGGCTCTTGTAGGTGAATGGCTTTGCATCCACTTGGTCGTCGTGCTCGCCCTCGGGCATGTCCTCAAGTTCGTCCTCAAGTCTGTCCATAAAGTTGTCTGTCATTTTGTCCTCACAGAATGAATTGCAGAATGTTCCAAAAAAGAACGACCGTATAAAGAGCGCACATATACCACAGGGTCTTGACCATCCTGCGGCTTGCGTTTAAGTACAGGATGCCAGCCACAAAAACGGGCATGAACAACTTTATCATTGTCAGTTCGTCCGGCGACATGAAACTTAAAATCCACATCTCGTTCACATCCGACCAGTTCAGCGATTCCCGATACAGAATAAGGTCGGCGGTGTTCAGCGCCGTCAAGACGAGCCAGCCAACAACCGCACCCATTATTTATAGATGAGATTATTCAGCACCACACCGAGTTCAGGTCCTAACAAGTATAAAACTGCGATGACCACAATCGTAATGAGAATCAAAATTATCGCGTACTCAATCAAGCCTTGACCTTTCATTTTCCTCTCCTCCTCAATTGTGCCCGCATCTTCGCGCAGGCTCGCGTGTGGTTTATCTGGTTCCACGCAGTCGGTATGAAAGTGGTTCCACAGACGCAGACCCGAGCGTCCCGCTGGATAACCGTGCCTTCAGGTATCTTGAACGAGTACGGGACCAGCACAGTGACAGGGCGGTACTCCTCCGTGGGCGGCGTGGCGTCCAGTTCGGCGTTGAGATTTTCAATCGCCTTTGAAATCGGTCCCGATACGGCGAAGTCACGCTCGATGATTCCTTTGATGTAATACCCCGTGTAGGGGCTCTTTCTTTTGATTGCCTTGGCGAGCCTGATACCAATGGCGTTGTAGTCGTTGTCAGACTCGGGCATCCTGCCTAAAAATCGGGCTCCTACGTCTTTCAGCGGGTGCATGGCAAAGGAACTCTGCTCGCGCCATAAAAACAAATTAGGGCAAATTAGGACCCCGTAGCGGGCGAACTAGAGTTCATCGTCCTCCAAGTCAAAGATTTCGGGAACAGTTTCTTTCCACGGGATTTTATCAATCCGAATGTAGCCCCAACAAATCGCTCGGGCGACGGCGCTTGCCTGACTGCCCACGAGCATCTTTGAGCGTATGCGAGCGGTGTGACCTCGGACGGTCGATGATACGAGGTGCAGGCGCTCGGCAATCTCGGGTCCGGTATAGCCAGCGGCGATATAGTGAAGGATGGTAGACTCCCGCTCGGTGAGTTCGTGTTTGCCCTCCACGTCCAGCGGCGGCAAGATATAGCGGTTCCGGTTTATCACTTTTCTGATTGACTGCACCATCGAAAACGGGTCTCCGTGCACGTCGTCATAGACGAACCGGAGCACGTCCCATCCCAACTCGACCGCCATGTTGTACTTAACTTTGTCCGACTTAAAGCGCCCGACTTGCTGATGATAACCCACGTGCCGAATGCGCTTCCCGAGGCTCCCATCCTTTTTGCGAGCCCGTACTGGCGTCCCGCAGGCATGACACTTTACGAACTTTGCGGGGCTCCACATGCCCTCCAATTCGACGGCAACCATGAACTCGGGAAAGGCGCGGTCGAACTCGAACCCACGTCCGGGCGCGAATTTATGATAGGGCTCGGGTCTTGGCAGGTCTTGACCGAGCCGCCTGAACTGCGTATCGAACGCTCGCTCTAGTTCGGAGGGATTCTTTTTGCTCATCCTACGCCGTGCTTCTCCTCTCGCTCTTGGGGATTCAAGTAGGGGATTTTCAAAACCTCGAAAACATCGGACTCATTATTGAGCGGGACTATGAGGGGACACGTGGGTCCCTCCTTGCACTTGCCTTTGTTGGGCTTCTTCAATTGCATGGGCATGTGGTCGTGGAGCAAAAAACCGTCCGAGAAGAACATGCCAGCATCGCGAGCCCGTATCATGACGTGCCTTGAAAAAGTGTAGGGTCCTGTCCTGACCACGACTTGCGAGCCCCACGCTCGGCGGTCCTTGACAATGGTCAGGTCGCATTTCAATCCAGAATTGGGATGGATGAGGTGTTTGAGTTTCTTGCCACCCCCCATGATTCTCCATCCGAGATTATCAATATTCTGGTTCAGGGCGGTGTCGAGCGAGGTGAGCCCCACATCGACATGGGCTCCGAACAAATCTCTGACGGTAACTTCTTTTGGGAGGGCTACAATCTCGATGTCGTGGACAAATTCTTTTTCCCTGCGGACCGAGCCAGCAATGATAATCCGCTCGCAGGACGAGGTGAGCACATCGACGAGTTTATCGCCGAGTGCTATCGCCTGCCCGAGAGGAGCGCGGATGCCCTTGCTCATACGGTGGTTACAAACAGGAGGAAAAGACCGATGACGAACGAACAGACAACGCATCCGAAAATTAATTCAAACCAGTTCCGTTCTCGTATGCTTTTTAATGCCCAAGATACGACGAATCCCAAAAGGACGAATACGACTATGATGACCAGAGGAAACATCAGGGCGAGTGCGAGAATTGTCCAAGGGTTCATTTTTCATCTCCTCCGCATTCGCCTCCATCGGGTCACTACCCTCTTGACTCCCCGGACTGGTCGGGTTACGTCCGGTGGTGAGGGTAGCAACCTGTTGGAGGCGAACCGCTGACTCATATAAGAGTCGGTTGATAGTCTGGCGGCGGGACCCGCAATCGAACAGGGTCAATGTGGCTCGGGAATAGCAGGACCGCTTGGTTTGTCGTCACAGGGTCCGGTATCCTGTATTCGCTCTCCGCGAGATAACCATTCCTGATGAGCCAGAGTATCGGTGACGCGATGGACTGCCACGGTATCGGCTTGCCGCCGTCGAGCGCCACGTGCTTGCCCTGACCGCCTTCCTTGACGCAGAAATAGCGGTCGCACAACTCATGTCGAGTCTTTCCGTCCTGTCCATAATTGAGCATGTACTTCATGATGCGAGCGGCGGCATTCCGTTCCTGCCCTGACCGAACCAGTTCGTAGTATTGCTCCGCCGAATGTGGCTGAACTTTAGCCATTTTCATCTTCTCCTTTTTGTTAAGTGTATCCAAGAGTCGCCAGAATTCCGAGACAGGCGACAGACCACAAAACTACGCCACCTACCAGCAACCAAACGATGCAATTCGTTCCAGTGCTTTTCGTCCACATCACCAATCGCTCCTATCGTCCTTGGTCCATCTGCTTATCAGTTTTATCCCCACCAACGCCAGCACTAGAGCGACAATGCCGGGGATGACGCACTCCATTACGAATTTTTCCATTTCAAACCCCTGCTTTTTCTAGTTCTCCGAAAGCCTCGATGACTTCCGCTTGGTTCAGGTGCGGATGAGTCGCCATCGGGCACTCCATGATGTGCCCTTCACTATCCTTGACGACCGAATGTTTGCCGTCGAGGTTCCCGCAAATGTCGCAGATGTAAGGCAGTGGTAGTTCGTCGCGAATGGCGGCGATGGCGTGACTGACGGGCTCCTCCCTCATCTCGGTCAGGTGGAACCAAGAGACCACGTACTCCATCTCAACCCCCGATGATGCCAACTGCGCTCGGGTGGGATTTCCAACCCCCGCTCGTTTCAAGAAATCTTCAATCTCTGCGTTAACTGTCGGCTGGTGGACACCTGTCGGCTGGTGGACATACTCCTCTTCTGAATCTTTAATTCCTTCTGTATTAAGAGTCTTGTTAATAATAATAGGGTCACTGGTGGACAGTTCTGTCCGCTGGTGGACAGTAGGCGTAGGGATTAAAGTGAAAGCGATGGTTGAAATGTGGGTGATTCGGACGAGGTTTTCTTGAGTTAAAAAGCGGAGATGTTTTATCAAGGTCGTCCTCGGCTTGCCCAAAACTTTTGCAAATTGGTTCATGGAAGTTGGTAGCGTCCACTCGAACGCGCCCTGCTCGGGGTTCCAGCAATGGTTCATGATTTTGCAGTAGGTGTGAAACTGTCGCTCATTGATACTCTCGTTGTGGATGACGTTGTTTGGGACGGGAGTGTATTGAGTCGTCATAGTGCCATCTCAAGTTGTAAAGCGAGTGACATGACAGATGCGTTTTTCATTCGCATATCAACCAGACGGTCAATCAGTTTTACGAGCGCCCGGTCAAAGTCGGTGTCCCAAGAAACTATCCGATAAGTTCTCCCGTCAATTTCGGTCTCGTTATTCGGGTCGTCTATGTTTTCAGCCGCGCCGGATAACTGAATGAGCGACGCCAGCCTTGCGAGGTCGGCGCGTTCCATGTCCGGTGCTGGTCCGTGCCGCAAAATAAAAAGAGCCGCCTCATTTCCATTCGTCACATCGACGCCGAGATAACTCCAGCCGCCCTCGTCCAGTGGGACAAGTCTGTACTTTGTTTCGGTCATACTCTCCTCCTATCGTCGGACTCTCATGGGTTCGGGCGACTGCGGTCCACGGAGGGATAATCGCAACAGCCGTCACCCAAGGCAGACAAACCTACTCCCGTTGACCTGCGGGGGTCATGGCTTATCTGCACCCATGAGAGCCCCACGCACATCCATTTCACTGCGCAGGTACTCGTTCGATTTGTAAGTGAAAAGAGCACCGATGGGGACATAGAGGGCAGAACAGAGTTTGGCGACAGTGACCAGTGATACAGCCGTGGTCTTTCCGTTCTTTAGATTACGCACAGTCGGCTTTGACAATTGCGTAAGCCGCGCCAGTTCATTAACCGAAAGGCGACGCTCGTCCATTATTGCCTTCAGGTTGCATACTACTATGCCTTCTTCGGGAGGTAGTTTTTTCCGCACCATCGGCGCTCTCTTTCAGGGGATTGCCCAGAGTCTACACCAACATCGCTGGTGGGGCAAGTCCACTTTCCTAAAAAGGAACTACGCTTTCCCTACGGTT
>Ga0209271_10000491_pt1 | contig 13485 bp, 10 predicted proteins | sample tdAd002_FD_187123 | JGI IMG/M metagenome (GOLD analysis project Ga0209271, IMG submission 187123) | Marine sediment microbial communities from the Atlantic coast under amendment with organic carbon and nitrate - tdAd00.2 (SPAdes)... | ecosystem: Environmental > Aquatic > Marine > Coastal >... | reverse complement strand
GATTCCAGACCCGGAATTCGAATAACATTAGAAGTGGTTTCAAAACCTCAGATCAGGTTCAAGGGCAAGGCGCAGGCCGATCGATAACGCGCAGTCCCGCCAACGGGCGGGATGAGCATTACATTTATCGGAGGCCTGCAACGCAGCCATTGGGTCTCAGATGGGGTTTTGAAACCACTTGTAATAAAACCAGAGGATTAACCATTGCAGACTACCGGACCCGACCGGTCATCTCAAAATCACGTTACCGGCCGCAACTCAAACCGGCAACCGCGGAATTGAAAAATACGGTCACAAACCGATTTTCTGAACATCGGACCCCAGCGGCGATCAACAAAGAGCCGTTGAAAAACCACTCCCTTTCAGGGCAGAATTTGAAAAATGTTGAGTTTGTTGAAATACCGGACAAAACTGCCAATCAACAACCGGCGATTTTAACAAACCGACAAATTATCGCCCAAAATGTTCGAATAGCCGCTGCAAAATACAATTTGCCGCCGGCGCTGATCAACGCAGTGATCCGGGCCGAATCAAACTTTAAGGCAAAAGCCGTATCTTCGGCCGGTGCACAGGGCTTGATGCAGCTGATGCCGGCCACCGCCAAAGAGCTCGGTGTTAAAAATTCCTTCGATATCGCTCAAAATATCGACGGCGGCACGAAATATTTAAGAAAAATGCTGGATCGTTTTGGCGGGAATGTCAGAACAGCGCTGGCGGCTTATAACGCCGGGCCGGGAACCGTAATTAAATATAACGGCCGGGTTCCGTATCCGGAGACCCGGCAGTATGTGAAGCGCGTACTTCGATTTTCAAGACAGATGGCCTGATTCAATGCAGTCCAAAAGCGGCACCGAACATCTTACGGCACCCGAATGGTGTTGCCGCTTTTACATGTTTTGTGGTTATCGCCATAAGACCGATCATCTTCGGCTTCTTTATAGCTGAAAACAATAAAGCCGGTAGTGCTTAGAATTTTTTTTTCTTCACCTGATTCAAGCCAGCCTTCAAAAATTTTATCCTGCCGATCTTGTCCTGAATCTTCATCCCATACCGTTATGTGAACTTTATTCGCATCTGCTTTGAACGTACAGGTATTTTCATCTGCGGCGGCATCAGAGAACAAAAAAAGGCCGGCAAATAGAATCGTAAGAACAGCCAATAACGGGAAATATAGGTTTCTCATTGCATCCTCCTTGCGATTAAAGGGGTTTTTCGGCTGTAATTTTTAGATATTTTCCATTTTTTAAAATAAACGGTTAAAAGATAACTTAATAATTTTAGAAAAAAAAGCAATATTAAACTGGAAATCCACATACCAGCGGCAATGAGATCGACTTCATTAAACGAACACGATGCAGGTCTTGGTTTCAACCACCCCTCTATGATGTAACCGAATCCCTTTTTTTTATTGACAGTGCTTCGGCATTCAATTATACCCCTCGCTTCTATTTGAAAAAGAACAATTTTACGAACATCAAAGAGCAATAAACGTTTTGAACAGCTTAATGAATTATAATGCCAAATCGCATTACGGTGCCAAAGCGCGGATTTCTACTTTAACCGCCATTGCAGCAGCACTGGGGATTAAAGATCCATATACTCAGGGACATGCCCGGCGGGTGTCGATTTACGCCCGGCGGCTGGCCACGCGGATTGGCCTGAATCCGGCTGAAGTTGAAAATATCCGGCTTGGCGGTCTACTGCATGATATCGGAAAAATCGGTTTGAGCGAGCAGGTTTTAAACAATACCCGCAACCGGCTGTCCGCGGATATGCTGGCTGAAGTGCGTCAGCACCCTCAAATCGGCGTCGCCATCCTGAAAGATTTTAACTTTCCCAAAGCGGTCATCGATTTTGTCCATTTTCATCATGAAAAAATGGATGGCAGCGGTTATCCCCATGGGCTCAGAAGCGACCAGATACCCCTGGGTGCCAAAATAATCAGAGTGGCTGATTGCTTTGATGCCATTACCACCGACAGACCCTATCAGCAACGCAAAAGCTGGATTGCGGCATTTGGCATCTTGCATCAAATCAGCGGCACCGATCTCAACTCCGAGCTGGTCGATGCATTCACGGCCGACATAAAAGATTACGGACTGGCACTATATCAAGGCCGTTCCATTTCATTATACAGTCCGGTTTTTGATCGTCGTTTTTAACAGGTTAGTTCTCTAAGTTATTATTTTACAGCAGACCTACGTCGCTGAGCACAATCAGCTTTTAAAAAAATGTGAAGTCCCGCATCTGCGGGGCCTCGCCTCGCTCGTAAGCGGGCGTGGGTCGCAACGCACGCAGAGGGCATTATTTTTTGACTGCGAACCGACAAGAAGCCAATGTAAAAATAATTCTGGCCTTAACCCTTATCCACTTTATTGGCGACTTTTATAACGCTTTTATTATCCCCCTGCTGCCGCTTTTTATCGATAAATTCGCTTTGACCCTGGCCCAGGCCGGTTTGGTTACAGGTCTCAGCCGCTTTCTGGCATTTGTGGTTCAACCCCCGGTGGGATATCTTGCCGACCGCTACCCCTCGCGTTTTTTTGCTTTAGGCGGCCCCTTGCTGGTCATGGTGTTTATCCCGCTAACCGGAATTACGTCCTATTTTTGGATGCTGGTCCTTTTCGTATGTCTCGGTTCGGTGGGGTCTTCCATGTTTCATCCAACCGCCGCCGGGATGGTCGAACCCTACGCCGGCCGGCATTTTGGGCTGGCCATGTCCATTTTTGGAACGGGCGGCACGCTTTCGTTTGCCATCGGACCGCTTTTTATCAGCTGGTACGTCGGCAGATACGGCCTCAGTGCGACACCGTTTTCCATGATACCGGGTTTAGCCGTATTGGCTTTTCTGTGCATAACCGTTCCGGTTCCTCACGCCAGTACCATAAAAAGTCATGGTTTCATTGACTCATTTAAGGAAATTTTCGGCCCGGTCTGGCTGCCGATCGTTTTAATCTTGCTGGTGATGACCCTGCGTGCCTTTGTGAGCCAATCGTTTATGACCTTTCTTCCCGTAATGGTTGCCCGCCAGGGCTATTCCCTGGTAGCCATCGGCGCCCTGGTCTCTCTGTTCATCATTGCCGGTGCGCCCAGCGGAATTTTAGCCGGACACCTTTCCGACCGCATCGGCTTTAAGCCTGTATTTATGTCCGCCCTGCTTTTGGCCACGCCCAACATGCTCGCACTCCTTTACCTGCCGGGCAACTGGGTTTTTTTATTTGCCTTTTTAGCCGGATTTTTTATTATGGCCCCCCTCCCGATAGGAGTTGCCCTGGCCCAAAGGCTGGCCCCCCAGGGAAAATCCATGGCCTCCAGCCTCATGATGGGGCTTGCCGTTGGTATGGGCGGATTGCTGACCCCTCTGACAGGAAAGCTCGCGGATATCTTTACCATCCAACCGGTATTGGCCGCCATCGCCATTATTCCTTTATTCACAGCCGTGTTGATTTACTTTCTTTTTAAGAAAGAACCCTCACCGGCTGGGATCTAATTTCATCTGCCGGGAGGGTCTTCATTTCCTCCGCCGGATAATTCCTTTTTCACATAGCGTTGACGATGTCCTGAATCGTTCAGTTTGAATCATGTGAAGAATTCTTTGCAAACCGCAATATGATGAAAAGACAAGCCGAATTATTCGCGAGTTTGCATAAGTGGGTTGATTCCATCAAAGGTTATTGAGATAATAAATATTAGAACTTATCTCAAAGAAAGGAGATGGCATGAAACCCATCACCATCGTTATTATTGTCGTATTTGCCTGTCTAATCGCATTTGGGATAGAGGCCGAAATTTACTCCTGGACCGATGAAAACGGTGTCAAACATTACAGCAACACGCCGCCGGCCGACAGGGCAGCTCAGATAAAAACAGCCCGGGAAATTCGGCCCAGCCCGGAAGTGTTTCAAAACAAAGAGAAAATAGGCGAAGAAAACTTCGAAGCCATACTTGAGGAGCAGGATAAAGCCAATAAACCTTCAGCACCGACAATCAGCACGACCCAACAAAAACCTTCCCGCCAAGAACGTATTCAAATTGAGCAGGAGAAACTGGAAGAAAAACTAGCCTATCTCGAAAATCTCCCGCCGGATGCTTTCGCAAATTCCCGCAGCAGGAATGTGATCATCGGGAAGTATCAATACCGCTTACAACAGTTACTGTCAGATCCGGATAGTTATTTCGACAAGTACGGATTTTAGAAGATACAGAGATGCTCTAAAGTTAAAAGTGCCTAAAATGCCTAAAATGAGCTAAAATGCCTAAAGTTGAGGAATTCTGTCATTTTTAAAAAAGATGGAGCGAAGCGAAACCATAACTTTAGGCATTTTAGATCATTTTAGCTCACTTGTTGTTATAAGCACTTTTAATAGGTTTAGAACTTTACCGTCGGACGTTAGATGCATTTTTGAGATAGGTTCTAGGAGAACCGTATGACTCCCGTTGATTTAACAAACTGGCCGCGTAAAGCGGTATTCGAATTCTATCGTGATTTTGACCATCCCCAGATTAATGTGTGCGTAAACATCGATGTGACCGCCAGCGCTCGGTATTTAAAGGTACAAAATCTCTCTAAATTCAAAACTATTTTATGGCTTATCAGCCATGTATCCAATTCCATCGAAGAGTTTAAATATCGAATCCGAAATGGAAGTGTCATCCTGCATGATCGGGTCCATCCATCATTTACGGTTTTAACGCCGGACAATCTTTTTGCCTTTTGCCTGGCCGAATATACCCAAAACATCAGGGTATTTTTTGAAAGAGTTGAGAAGGGTATTCAGGAATGTCGGGCAAATCCGTCCCTCGAAGATGAGCCCGGGCAGGATGATCTGCTGTTCGTCTCCTGCCTGCCCTGGATTCATTTTACGTCCATATCCCACCCGCTTAAATTAGATGCCGAAGATTCAATACCGCGAATTAGCTGGGGGAGCTTTAAAGAAGATAAAAGCAAGATCGTCATGCCCTTAGCGGTTCAGGTGCATCATGGTTTGGCCGACGGCTACCACCTGGGAAAGTTTTTTAACTGCATGCAGGAGTTGGTAAATGATCCGGCAAAACTGTTCGAGAAGTGATTAGAAGTGGCTTCTAAACCCCATCTAAGGCCCAATGGCTGCGTTGCAGGCCTCCGATAAATGCTCACATACCCATGTATGCTGCGCGTTATCGATCGGCCTGCGCCTTACCCTTGAACCTGATCTGGGGTTTTGAAACCACTTCTAGAAATGGCTTCTAAATAAAAGCAGCAAAGACCCTTCTCCGACCTTGACATACACCCCACATTTTGACATATCTTCATCCTGAGGACGTTTTGATTGTTGATGCCCTCATTTTATACCGATGGGGTTTTCCACAGCCATTATGCTTTCGGTAGATGGCCTGCCATAACATTCTTACCAGTTGAATTGCTTTTGTTATATGAACATTCATCCGAACAGAAAAAAAGCATTCGTACACCTTTAACTTACCCAAAAATATGAAAGGAGGTTCGGTATGGTGAAAAAAATTCTTGCGGTTCTTTTCATCCTGGCCCTGGTGTGTGGCCTGACGATCGGTACCGCTTCGGCTGCAAACCTCAAGGTCGGTATGGTATTTGATATCGGCGGAAAAGGGGATCAATCTTTTAATGACTCCGCTTATCGCGGACTGCAGTGGGCTTCAAAGCTGGGCGTAACGCACGTGGAGATCGAACCCGGTGCGGATGCCGACCGTGAGACCGGCCTGCGAATGATTGCCAGCCAGGGGTTTGATCTGGTGATCGGTGTCGGCTTTCTCTTTACCGATGCCATCAAAGCGGTTGCCGATGAATTCCCAAAGACAAAATTCGCCATCATCGACGGCTTTGTTCCCGACAAACCCAATGTGTCTTCCATGCTTTTTATGGAACACCAGGGGTCGTTCCTGGTGGGTATTATCGGTGGAATGAAAGCCCAGGCGGATGGGAAAAAGACGGTCGGATTTGTCGGTGGCATGGATATCCCGCTGATCCATAAATTCGAAGCCGGCTATAAAGCCGGAGTGGCGTATGCCTATCCGGGATGCAAAATCCTGAGCGACTATGCCGGAACGACACCATCGGCCTTCGCCGACCCGGTCAAGGGCAAGGAACTGGCCCTGGCCCAGATTGACCGCGGGGCGCATGTTATCTACCATGCCTCGGGTTTGACGGGCGCCGGTGTATACGAGGCCGGCAAGGAGCGCAAAACATATGTGATCGGTGTCGATTCGAATCAAAATCACCTCGGACACGTTAGTGCGACCGGTAAAAATTACGGCCTCACCAGCATGCTCAAGCAGGTGGATGTGGCTGTATATCTGACCATCAGGGATCTCACCAAAGGAAAGTTTAATGCCGGCGTTCGGATTTTCGGCCTGGGAGATACGGTGCAAATCGACGGGCAGACCTATCACGGTGTTTATTACGCCATGGATGAATACAATAAAGACCTGGTCTCCCCGAAGATGATCAATATGGTCACCGACGCTGAGAAGAAGATCCTGTCGGGCGCAATCAAAGTCCCCGAAAAGTAAAATCGGGAACCTGAAGGTGTCAGGTGTCAGTACCCGACCCGACGCAGTTTCAACTCGATCATTTCTGACACCTGAACACTGACACCCGAAACCCATTTTATTGAGGATATGGTGCTGTGGTGGAGTACGCCGTTGAAATGCACAATATCAGCAAGCAATTCCCCCTGGTATTGGCCAATGATGATGTGACCTTCAACGTGCAAAAAGGGGAAATACATGCCCTGGTTGGAGAAAACGGCGCCGGAAAATCCACTTTAATGAATATCCTTTACGGGCTGCTTCATGCGGATAGCGGCACCCTTGCCGTTGATGGTAAAGCAGCCCATTTTACGGGACCCGGCGATGCCATTGCCCGCGGCATTGGAATGGTCCATCAGCATTTTATGCTCATCCCACCGCTGACGGTCGCAGAAAATGTGGTCCTCGGCCAGGAGCCTTCCAAAAGAGGGTTTGTGGACAAGGCCAGCGCCAATCAAACCGTAAAAGCGCTTTCGGACCAGTATGGACTGAAGGTTGATCCGACCGCCAAGGTAGAGACACTCAGTGTGGGTATCGAACAACGCATTGAAATTATTAAGGTGCTCTACCGCGGTGCCGAAATTCTTATTCTGGATGAGCCCACCGCTGTTCTCACCCCCCAGGAAGTCGACGAGCTTTTTGAAATTCTGGGTTCCCTCAAAGATCAGGGAAAAACCATTATCTTTATTACCCATAAACTCCAGGAGGTGATGGCCGTTGCCGACACGGTAACCGTCATGCGGCGCGGAAAAGTTGTCGGAACCGTCTCCACCCAAGACACCACCCGGCAGGATATCGCCACGATGATGGTCGGCCGCCAGGTGCTGTTCCGGGTGGAGCGTACCCAGGCCGAGCCCGGTGAGGTCGTTCTGATGGTCAAAGATCTCAACGCCCTGGATAACAAGGATCTGCCGGCCTTACGCGATATATCGTTCAGTGTTCGTGAGGGAGAAATTCTCGGTATCGCCGGAGTCGAGGGTAATGGCCAGACCGAATTGGTTGAAGTGCTGACCGGGCTGCGCAAGGCCCGGAGCGGTCAGGTGGAGTTAAACGGTCAGGTGATTACGAACTACTCGCCGCGTTTGATCAGAGAAAAAGGCACCGGCCATATCCCCGAGGACCGGCACCGGCGGGGATTGGTGCTCGATTTTACTGTTGCCCAGAATATGGTTCTGGGGATCCACTATCGCAAACCGTTTGTGCGGCACCTCGGCCTGGATGTGATCAATTTTGGCCCCATCCGGGAAAAAGCGCAGCGTTTGCTTAAGGAGTTCGATATCCGCCCGCCGGATCATGAGAATCTGGCGGGCAATTTGTCCGGCGGCAATCAGCAGAAGGTCATTGTGGCCCGGGAATTTGACCAGAACCCCAAACTCCTGATTGCCGCGCAGCCCACCCGCGGCATCGACGTCGGCTCCATCGAATTCATCCATCAGCGCTTGCTGCAAGCGCGCGATAAGGGTAAGGCTGTTTTGCTGATTTCAGCGGATCTCGAGGAAATCCTTTCGATTTCCGACAGGATTGCCGTAATGTATGAGGGCCAAATCGTCGGCACCCTGGAGCCCGCCGAGGCCACCGAAGAACGTCTTGGGCTCATGATGACCGGAGGAGGAAAATAAGCGGTGACAGCCAAACCGAAGCTCGGTCGGATATTCAAATTTAAAGCCCTTTTGGGAATCATTTCTCCGATTGTCGCCGTGATCACAGCCTTTGTCGTAGGCGCCGTCATTATTCTGGTGTTTATAAAAAGTTTCGAACTAACGGAATCGACGTTTATACACCTGGCGGAAAAAGGGGTTCCAGCGGCGGTTTTGGATAATCTGCAGGTTCTGAAAGGCAAGGAATATCCCAATAAATCCGCGTTTGAAAAGGATGTTCGCTCGGCAATCGGTGACCAAAATTATGGGCAATTTGGCTCTGTGATTAAAAAGCAGGCCCTGACCCGCGAAAACCCGCTAACGGTGTACAACGCAATTTTCACGGCGGCCCTCAAAGATCGGGACGGCTGGGGTAACGTGATCTATCGCGCCACCCCTCTGATTTTTACCGGCCTGGCGGTAGCGCTGGCGTTTCAGTGCGGCTTGTTTAATATCGGCGGTGAAGGCCAGATGGTCATGGGCGGGTTTGCCATTACCTGGATTGGCTTTACCTTTGTCAAGCTGCCGCCTTTCCTGATGATTCCGCTGTGCATCCTGGGAGGTGCACTCGCCGGCGGCATCTGGGGCGGTATTCCGGGTTATTTGAAGGCCCGGCGGGGTGTGCATGAAGTCGTTACCACCATTATGCTGAACTGGATTGCGGTCGCATTCACCCAGTACCTCACGATGGCGTACAAGCCTGAAGAATCCTGGATCCCGCACACTTACGAAATCGCTAAAAGTGCCCAGCTCTCGCGCCTGGCCCACTATCTGAATCCTTTGGGGATCGATTTTCCGAAAAGCAATCTGGTGAATACGGCGGTATTTCTGGCCATTCTGGCTGTTATTTTTACCGCCTATCTTCTGAGGCGCACCAAACTCGGGTACGAGATCCGCTCGGTGGGCTTCAATCCGACGGCGGCAGAATGTGCGGGGATCAATGTGGCCAAAAATACGGTTCTGGCGATGGCCATCAGCGGGGCCCTGGCCGGACTGGCCGGCGTAAACCAGGTGATGGGATACAAACATCGCTTTCGCTACGGGGTGTTCGGAGGCCTGGGGTTCGACGGCATCGGCGTTGCCTTTATCGGGCGTAACAGCCCGATGGGAGTGGTTCTGGCCTCATTGATTTTCGGAATCCTCGATCACGGCGGGTTGGCCATTGATGTCTCGACGAAAGTCCCCCGGGAAATCATCCTGGTTCTGAAAGCCGTGATCTTAATCTTCGTTGTTATCAGCGGTGAAATTACCAAACGCGTGATTAAGGGAATTCAAAAACGCCAGGAGGTGCAAGCATAATGGATGCGATCCTGGCAATTATGGCCTCGGGCATCAGATTTTCCATCCCCTATACGCTGGCCGGATTGGGCGGCACTTATTCGGAGCGCTCCGGGGTGGTCAATATCGGGCTGGAGGGTATGATGTTGATCGGTGCCTTCACCGCGGTTGCCGTTTCCAACGCAACCGGCAGCGCCTGGCTGGGACTTTTGGCGGCGATCTTTGCCGGAATGCTGTTGGGGGTCATCCACGGGGTGGTCTGCGTCACCTTTAAAGCCGACCAGATCGTCAGCGGCCTGGCCATCATTATCTTCGCGGCGGGCATCACGGTGTTCTTTGCCTGGCTGCTATTTAACCAAACCCAGATTAAGTCGGAAGCCTATTTGCGGGTCCCCCTGTTGCATGATATCCCGGCTTTCAAAGTCCTGTTCAGTGAAATCCAGCCGATGATTTTTCTCACCGCCGTAGTTGTAATCGTATCGCATTTTATCATTTTCAAAACCGTATTCGGATTGCGATTGCGCGCGGTGGGCGAGCATCCCCAGGCAGCCGACACATTGGGAATCAGTGTGGACAAAATGCGCTACACCGGGGTCATTATCAGCGGGGCCCTGGCCGGGATGGCCGGCGCCTATCTCTCATTGGAGCACGCCCATTATTTTGTCAAAGGCATCAGCGCCGGCCGGGGTTTCATCGGCCTGGCAGCCATGATCTTTGGAAAGTGGACGCCTTTTGGAACTGCCGGGGCCGGGCTTTTGTTCGGATTCGGCGAAGCGCTCAAGCCCTATCTGCCCAAAGTGGTGCCGTCGCAATTTATCGATATGATCCCCTATGTGCTGACCATCTTTGTTCTGGCCAGCGCCGTCGGCCGCGCCACTCCACCGGCTGCCATCGGCATCCCCTACATCAAAGAATAAAAACCGAACCGATTCAAGCGCCAGCCGAGGTGGGTTTAGCGCAAATTTTTTAAAATACGGTTAACCTGTCTAAGTCAGTTTTTCGTTGTTTTAATGCTGCAAAAAAATATATAATCCGAAAATATATACAGCAAAACGAGAAGCTATCTCAAAACCATCCAGGCAAGGGTCTATTCGGCGAACACAGAATGAAAAAAATTATTACTATCGCGATCTTAATCGTCGGTCTCGGTTTTTTGGGTTGGCAGATATACCAAAAGGCGTCCGTTTCCGATAAAGATTTTAAAATGCGACGCCGGAACCTCACGGTGGCCGTGGAAATTGCCCCCGTGCAGAAAACATCTATCCGTGAAATCGGGCAATTTACCGGATCGTTGCTGCCTTTGTCTGAGTTCAAAGTGGCACCGAAAATTGCCGGGCGACTGGAGAAAATCTTAGTCAACATCGGCGATACCCTCAAGGGCGCTCAACTGGTAGCAGTGCTCGATGATGAAGAATACCATCATCAGGTCAACCAGGCGATTGCAGAGCTCGAGGTCGCCCAGGCTAATTTTGAGGAACGCGACAATGCCCTTCAAAACGCCAACCGTGAATATGAAAGAACAGTGGCGTTGCGTCAAAAAAAGATCGCATCCGAATCAGAACTGGATGCTGCAAAATCTGAATTCAAAGGTCAGCAGGCCAAACTCAAAGTCGCCCAGGCGCAAGTGTCCCAGGAGAAGGCGGCCTTGGAGATGGCCAAAGTCCGGCTTTCCTATACCCAAATCAGAGTGCCTGAGAATCGCGCCGCCGATCTTCGGGTGGTGGGCGAGCGTTACGTGGACGAGGGCGCCATGCTGGCTCCCAATACGCCGATTGTCTCCATCTTGGATATCGGGACCCTGATCGCCGTCATTAATGTCATTGAACGCGATTATCCCAAAATCCAACCGGGATTGGAAGCGCTGATCAGCACCGATGCCTTTCCCGGCCAAACATTTAGCGGCAAGGTCGTCCGCATCGCCCCCCTTTTGATGGAAAAATCCCGCGAGGCCCGGATTGAGATTAAAATTTCCAATGATAAAAGGCTGTTGAAACCGGGAATGTTTGTCCGGGTGCAGATTGAATTTAAGCAACATGAAAATGTGACCGTGGTTCCGATGGCGGCGCTGGTGAAACGAAACGGGAAACAGGGTGTTTTTGAGGTGGACCGAGGAGAAAAAAAGGCCCATTTCGTTCCCGTCGAACTGGGCATCGTCAACGGGACACGGGCTGAGATTTTAAATCCGCCGCTATCCGATGCGGTGGTCACCCTCGGTCAACATTTGCTTGAAGACGGCAGCAAGATCATTTTACCGGATGAAACCCCCAAGGACCGTGCGCCTCGAAAATCCGGCCCACCGGGCTCGCAGCAACGCCAAAAGGCTACGACCGGAGCAAGGCCATGAACCTCCCCCGTTTCGCCGTCCAGCGCCCGGTACTGACCGTTATGGTCGCATTGATCGTCATTATCGTGGGCATCGTTTCTTTTCAACGCCTTCCCATTGACCTGATGCCCGATATCACCTACCCCACCTTAAGTATTACAACAGCGTATGAAAATGCCAGTCCCGAAGAAGTGGAGGAACTGATTACCCGGATCATCGAAGAGGCCATGAGTGCGGTGCCGGGGGTGGAAGAAGTTACCTCCGTATCCGCTGAAGGCCGCAGCAACGTACGGGTAACATTTGTCTGGGGCACCGACCTGGATGCGGCCTCCAATGATATCCGCGATCGTTTGGACCGGATCATTACGCGTCTTCCGGAAGATTCCGAGCGCCCCAGGCTGCGCAAGTTCGATCTGGCCAGCTTTCCGATTCTGATCCTGGGTGTTTCCGGAAATATAGATCCCATCCAGATGCGCAAGATCATCGACCATCAGGTTAAATACCGGATTGAACGCGTTCCCGGTGTCGCCTCCCTGGGTATCCGCGGCGGGCTCGATCGGGAAATTCATGTGAACCTGAATGCCGAAAAACTCAAGGCTTTGGGTTTGCCGATCGACCAGATTCTGAAACGAATCAAAGACGAAAACATCAATTTGCCGGCTGGATCCATCGAGCAAGGGCTGATGGATATTACCATTCGAACCCCTGGAATCTATACAAGTATAGATCAATTGCGCAACACGGTGGTGGCGATTCGGCAGAAGGCCCCCATTCAGCTGAAAGAGATTGCAACGGTTGATGATGCCTGGCAAAAAGTTACCCGGGTTGTTCGGGTAAACGGCCGGCCCGGTATCCGGTTGTCCGTCAACAAACAGTCGGGCAAAAACACCGTTGAGGTTGCCAGCGGGGTCCTCAAGGAAATTGAGCGTATCAATGCCGATATTCCACACATTCAGATCACGCCCATTATTGATACCTCCGATTATATTAAACGCTCCATCACCAACGTCGGCGCCACGATTCTTTACGGTGGCGCGCTGGCCGTCCTGGTGCTTTTGCTGTTTCTTCGCAATATACCCAACACCGCCATCATCACCACCACCATACCGATTTCTGTCGTCGCCACCTTTGCCCTGATGTATTTCGGCGGCTTTACATTGAATCTGATGACCCTTGGAGGACTGGCGCTCGGGGTGGGGATGCTGGTTGACAATGCTATCGTGGTTTTGGAAAACATTTTTCGCCTTCGGGAAAGCGGTCAGGAACCTGAAACAGCCGCTGTCAACGGCAGCAAGGAGGTTGTGGCGGCGGTCATCGCCAGCACCATCACCACATTGGTGGTGTTTTTGCCGTTGATCTTTGTGCGCGGCATGGCGGGCGTCATGTTTAAGCAGCTTTCCTATGTCGTCGGTTTCTCTCTGGCGTGTTCGCTCGCGGTGGCGCTGACCCTGGTCCCCATGCTGACCTCAAGGATTCGCCGGCCGATTGTTTTTGAAACGCAAGGCGGCAGGACCCGGGGTCGCAGGTTCCTGCGAACCGCCGGTCGGTTCTTTCCCCGCATCGAGCAAGCATACGGGAATCTGCTCGGTTTTGCGCTGAATCACCCGATTATAATATTAGGCGCCGCCGGTCTGATGCTGGCCGGCAGCCTGTTGCTCATCCCCCTGGTGGGCGTTGAGCTGATGCCGGCCACGGATGAAAGCG
>Ga0209271_10000490_pt1 | contig 13488 bp, 14 predicted proteins | sample tdAd002_FD_187123 | JGI IMG/M metagenome (GOLD analysis project Ga0209271, IMG submission 187123) | Marine sediment microbial communities from the Atlantic coast under amendment with organic carbon and nitrate - tdAd00.2 (SPAdes)... | ecosystem: Environmental > Aquatic > Marine > Coastal >... | reverse complement strand
AAATGGCGACAAGATAACATGAAAATTGAAATCACACAAAACAGCTTTCAACCAACTAATTTTGCAGGCAAAATTAATTCCTCAATTATTTCGGGATTTGAAAATATCCGTGATAATTTAGATAAACTCTCAATACTTGATGCAAGGTCTGAAGGTGAATATGCTGGAACTATAGTAAGAGCTGCTCAAAATGGCCATATTCCAAATTCTATCAATATTGATTGGAATCTTAACTTGATGGAAGATGGAACCTTCAAAGATGATTCTGAATTATCAAAATTATATGACATTCCAAAAAATACTGAAATTGTAACTTATTGTCAAGGTGCTTACAGGGCTGCAAACTCTTTTCTCATTCTAAAAAAACTGGGATTTGAGAACGTACGGGTTTATCTTGGTTCTTGGGGTGAATGGGGAAATCGAGTAGATCTTCCTGTTGAAAAATAATTTATTGAGATTTTTACCAAACTCTTTTTTACTAATAATAATAATTTTATTCATGGGATTTTTAAAAAAAATCAAAGATACTGCTGAAAAAGGTGTAGACAAAGGAGCAGATCTAGGAAAAAAAGGCATTGAAAAAGGTTCAGAACTTGGTACTAAAGCATATGATGGAACAAAAGATGCTGCCAAAAAAGGCCACGACAAAGCAAAAGACGATAAAGAGTAATATTTTCTTTATCTAAATTTTATATTTTTAAATTTTGATTTAAAATTATTTTACTTTTTTTTCCAGATAAACTTATTGTAAATTAATTCTTGTCTAAGCTGAGCAAATGGTAATGCACCACCAGCATACCACTTTGTAAAGAATTCATACAAATGCAATCTGAGAGACTGGATATACACAATTAGTCCTTCAATCATCATTATTCCCAAGTTTCCACCAATGATCATTGCCATTGCCCCTCCAGATTCTGCACCACCTAAGGATGCAAATGCATTGTTTACTGTCAATAATAACGCCGCATGTACAAGCAGCATAATCCCAAGCCGAGCATAGCTAATTGTATGAGCTAAAGCCTCCACTGTTTTTCCAAGAAATACTTCCATCACTACACTTGCAGGATCTCCTCCATCTTCTGGATGCTTCTTTGCGTGCATTATTCCTCCTACCATCATTAGTACCATTGATCCAATTACAATTACCACTGCAATTCTTGTAATAATCCAAACTTGGGCCCAATCACCTAAGAAGATTGTAACCCATGGAACAGCTTCTGTGTGTACTCTAGAATACATATTCATCACATCATATTGGGAACCAATTGCGCACATCATGATTACAACAATTCCTCCATAAAGGGTAAGATTTGGAATTGCCTCCATGTACAACACTAGCTTTTGTCCTGTTTGAGCTAATCTTTGCATTCTCAAAACCATTGCCCAAACTAGATGAACAACTCCGAGGAATAATGAAACTTTGAGTATGTTAATTACTTGATCAAATGAAAGCTCGGCAACACTTAGAATTCCTACAATCCAACTAACTGAGTAAAGTGCTCCTCCTTCCTCTAGTAATCCCTCAAACGGACCCATATGATCCAGGTGATATCCAAACATTTCTCCTGTACCAACACCCGCAATTGCAGCTGAGGCACCAGAAATTGCAATTAGCATTCCCCACCTTGAAAGTTCACCTTGTCCTTTTAATTTGAATAATAATCCAAGTGCCATTAATAATAATCCGTGACCCATATCTGCAAACATCAATCCATAAAATATTGGCCACATTAGAGCAATCATTGGAGTTGGATCTGGCTCACCTTTCTTTGGAATTCCTTGACTTTTTGTAATTACTTCAAATGTTCTTACGAATCTTTTATTGTCAAATAGGGTTGGTAACTCATTGACTAATTTCGGATCAGTTACCTCCTCTACAACTGATGTCCATTGTTTAGTTGAATCTTCAAATTTCTTCTCCATTTTTTTTGGGATAAATCCTTGAATTACTGCAAAATGTTTGGTTCCTCCAGGTTTCCTTAAACTCTCAAGTACGTCTTTTGCAACAAGAGCCTTCTCATGAATAGATAAAATATCTCGTCGTATGCTTTTTTTAATTCCTGAAATTTGTTTTTTAATTGAGGCTTGTTTTTCAGTTAGTTCTTTAATTTTTGATGTTGCTGTTTCATAAGCTTCACTAGGAACTTGAGGCATTCCTTGGGGAATTGTAAATACGTTTGAATTAAAACTCCTTAGAACCTTTAGAACTTTTTCAGAGTCTTCTGAATCAGATATTACTAGAAGAGCTGATTTTTCCTTGTTCTCCAAATCGTATTTGTAAAATGTAATACCCTCAAGTGAGCGGCTAATTTCTTCAAAGTCTGAAGAATTGATAACAAAGAGATTTGTGTAAAAATATTTCATTAATCCAAATCCTGTAAGGTCAATTTTCATTTTCTTAATTACTTCCAATGTTTCTTTAAGCGAAGTAAACTCTTCAATTGCAAGTTTTGTATTTGCAGCATCTTCAAGTAATTCAGCAGGTTTGTCAATAATTGAAGGTGCAGTTTCTTTAAGATAATTTACCATATCTTCAATTTCATCAATCTCGTAATCCTTCTTTTTGATTACAGTTCCTTTGAAAAGTATCTCCATAATCCCCACAATTGGTGGAATTCCTAACCCTTTTACCACATCATCAATTGACTGAAAGGCTTTTTGGGCTTCTAAGAGAAGATCATCGATTTCCGGAGTTACAAGATCATTATCTGTTTCAATTTTGTGAAACCATTCAAATTCAGTTAGTCTGGAAATTGCTCGAGGAGACTCACTTCTTGGCAAAATAACAGTTCCTAATTTTAGATCGGCTGTAGCCAAGATACTCAAGTGATTTTTTCTTTGATTTTAATATCTTTCTGATTTGTTCATTCCCAAACATTAAAATCTATTATCGAGTCAACGCCTCACATTGGCATCAGATTCTTCACTAGAAAATACTATAGATAAAATTCTTAGCCAAACAGAATCAAATATTTTATCAAGTCTTGATTCAGCACTGTCAGAATCTAGACAAAAATTAGATGATTCTGTTACTACCTTAGAGCAGGAATACGATCAAATTATCTCCAATGGTAGAAAGGAAGCAGATAAAATTGAAAAACAAATTATTGGCAGCTCAGATCTTGAGGCCAGAAACAAACAGTTGACTACTGTAGAAGAATCAATTGATAAAGTGTTTACAAAAGCACTTGATGAAATTGCAAATACTGATCGCAGTGGTGATTATTCAAATTTAATTAAATCTCTCTTAGATGAATCAACTAAAAACTTGGGCACAAATGAAGTCATTGTTTTTACAAATTCTAAAGACAAAGACATTGTTCAATCTAACTTATCTCAATATCCAGGAGCTGAGCTTTCTTCTGAAACAATTGATTGTCTTGGTGGTGTTAAAGTAAAATCAAAAGATGGTGCCATGACATTTGACAATACCATTGATGCTAAAATTGAACGACTGAAGCCTTTAATTAGGAAAGACATTGCAACTCAATTCGGAGTGGGTAACTAGATGGCAGCACAAGGTAGAATTGTTTGGATAAGCGGTCCGGCTGTTAAAGCAGACGGAATGTCTGATGCAAAAATGTATGAGACTGTAACTGTTGGAGATTCCAAACTTGTTGGAGAAGTTATTCGACTTACAGGCGATGTTGCATTTATTCAAGTTTATGAAACAACAAGCGGATTAAAACCAGGTGAGCCTGTAGTTGGTACTGGAAATCCACTTAGTGTTTTACTAGGTCCTGGAATTATTGGACAAATTTATGATGGAATTCAAAGACCACTAAAAGAATTATCAAAAGCCTCAGGTTCCTATATTGGACGAGGTATTACAACAACTCCTGTAGATTTAACCAAAAATTATCACTTTGTACCAACAGTAAGCGTTGGCGATGAAGTTTCTGCTGGAAGTGTAATTGGTACTGTTCAAGAAACAGACCTAATTGAGCATTCCATTATGGTTCCACCTGATCACCAAGGTGGAAAGATTACAAATATTGTAAGTGAAGGAGATTATAATTTAGAAACTGAAATGGCATCTACTGAAAAAGACGGTAAAACCATTCCTCTTAAGATGTATCACAAATGGCCTGTTAGAAAACCACGTCCATTCTTAAAACGATATGATCCAACAGTTCCACTTTTGACAGGACAACGTGTTATTGACACATTTTTCCCAATTGCTAAAGGTGGTACTGGTTCTATACCTGGTGCATTTGGAACTGGAAAAACAGTAACTCTGCACCAAATTGCGAAATGGGCAGATTCTCAAGTTGTCGTTTACATCGGATGCGGAGAGCGAGGAAATGAAATGACAGAAGTATTAGTTGAATTCCCTGAACTCAAAGATCCAAGAACAGGAAAACCACTTATGGATAGAACTGTTTTGGTTGCAAACACAAGTAACATGCCAGTGGCGGCAAGAGAGGCAAGTATCTACACTGGTGTAACAATTGCCGAATACTACAGAGATATGGGTAAAGATGTTGTACTTGTAGCAGATTCAACTAGTAGATGGGCCGAATCCCTCAGAGAGATGAGTGGACGTTTAGAAGAAATGCCCGCAGAAGAAGGTTATCCATCATATCTTGCATCAAGATTAGCAGAATTTTATGAAAGAGCAGGACGTGTGAGAGCATCTGGTAGTCCAGACCGTGATGGTTCAGTTACACTAGTTGGAGCAGTTTCACCATCAGGTGGTGACTTTACCGAACCAGTAACAACTCACACCATGAGATTTATCAAAACTTTTTGGGCTTTGGATGCAAAACTTGCATACTCTAGACATTACCCATCAATTAATTGGATGAACAGCTATTCTGGTTATTTGGCAGACATTGCAAAATGGTGGGGAGAAAACATCAATGAGGATTGGCTTAGTCTCAGAAGTGAAGCATATGGAGTTTTACAAAGAGAAGATACACTAAAAGAAATTGTTAGACTCTTAGGTCCCGAAGCACTACCTGATGAAGAAAAATTAATTCTTGAAGTTGCAAGAATGGTAAAAATTGGTTTATTGCAACAAAACTCATTTGATGAAGTTGACACTTATTGTAGTCCAGAAAAACAGTACAAATTACTAAAACTTCTTGTTGACTTTTACAAGAGAGGACAACAAGCCCTAAAGGAAGGAGCATCATTAGCTGATATTAGAGCAATGTCAGTTGTTGGTTCTATGTTAAAGGCAAGAATGGATGTCAAAGATGATGAGGTCGCTAAACTTGATCAATTAGATGTTGACATGCAAGAACAATTCAAAAGTATTACAGGAGTGAAAATTCAAAATTGAGTGAAGGCGGAGTGCAATATAGTAAGATTGCAGAAATTAAAGGTCCACTAGTAGTAGTTGATGATGTATCAAATGCAGCATTTGATGAACTAGTAGAGATTGAAACCAATGAAGGAGAAAGAAGATTAGGTAAGGTTCTCGAAGTTGGAAATGGTAAAGCTGTAGTTCAAGTATTTGAAGGAACAACTGGATTATCTATCTCTGGTACCAAAGCAAAATTTGTTGGGAAACTTATGGAAATGCCAGTATCAAAAGAAGTACTTGGAAGGGTCTTTGATGGTTTAGGCAGACCAAAAGATGGACTACCAGATCCAATTGCTGATAAGTTTATTGACATTAACGGTGAACCAATGAATCCTGAACAGAGAGAATATCCTAAAGACTTTATTCAAACTGGTATTTCGGTTATTGATGGAATGATTACCCTCGTTAGGGGACAAAAACTTCCAATATTTTCAGGTTCAGGTATGTCTCATAACCTTGTTGCAGCACAAATTGCAAGGCAAGCAAGTGTGGTTGGTACACAAGATGATTTTGCAGTAGTATTTGCTGCTATTGGTGTGCAATATAGTGAGGCAGAATATTTCAGAAGAAGTCTTGAAGAATCTGGTGCGCTAAAGCGAAGTGTTCTTTTCCTAAATACAGCAGATGATCCTGCAATTGAAAGAATCATTACCCCTCGTGTTGCATTAACTGTTGCAGAATATTTAGCGTTTGAACAAGGAATGCATGTTTTAGTTATTCTAACTGATATGACAAATTATGCTGAAGCATTAAGAGAAATCAGTGCAGCAAGAGAAGAAGTACCAGGAAGAAAAGGTTATCCGGGTTATCTATACACTGACTTGTCAACAATTTATGAAAGAGCTGGAAAACTAAATGGTAAAAAGGGAAGTGTAACTCAGGTTCCAATTTTATCAATGCCTTCAGATGATATTACTCACCCAATTCCAGATCTTACTGGATATATCACAGAAGGTCAAGTTGTACTTGGTAGAGATTTATTCAGACAAGGAGTTTATCCACCTGTAAATATTTTGATGAGTCTTAGTAGATTAATGAAAGACGGAATTGGAGAAGGAAGTACAAGAGCAGATCACAGTGAAGTTTCTAATCAGGTTTATGATGCATATTCTAGAGCACAAGAAGTAAGGGCTCTTGCAGGAATTGTAGGTAAAGCAGGATTAACTGAAATTGATTTGAAATACATGGATGTTGGAGATACATTTGAAAAAGAATTCCTAACTCAAGCAACTGATGAAAATAGAACAATTGAAGAGACTCTTGGCGTTTTATGGAAGATTGTTTCTAAACTACCAAAGAATGAGATTACCAAAATCAAAGACAAGTACGTAGACCAATATTATCAGGGAAAGTAGCAAAATGTCATTTGGACAGAATGTTGCTGCTACAAAAATTGAACTACTCAAATACAAAAAATCAACTCAAGTTGCAGTAATGGTTCAAAAAATCCTCGATGATAAACGCAAAGTTCTCTTAAAAAACATTGAAGAAATGATTCAAGAAGCCTCAAAGGCAAGAGGTGGTATTTGGGATCCCTTACAAGACATTTACAAATCTGTCAATGAAGCATATCTTGCATTAGGAACAGGAACAGTTGATTCTGTTGCTGAATCAACACCACCAGTAATGGAAGTTGATATTCACATAAGAAGAGTCGTTGATGTAAAAATTCCTGCACTCACAGTAACTGAAAAAGATACAAAATCAATGCCTTATGGATTTGCAGATACAAACTCTTCAATAGATAGAGCAGCAAAACAGATCAAGGAATTACTTCCAAAAATCTGCAAAGCAGCAGAGTATGAAAATTCTATCTTTAGTCTAGCAAAGGCACTTGAGAAAACCCAAAAACTACTAAATGCATTAGAAAATGTGATTATTCCACAGTATAAGGAAAAAATTCGATTTATCCTAGCAACTCTAGAAGAAAGAGAAAGAGAAGATTTCGCAAAGTTAAAAAAAGTCAAAGCTAAGATGGAAAGTAGATAAAAATGGCAAAAGAAGAAATTAAAAAATTAATTGAAGATTCAAAAAAATCATTAGAACAAGATCACCAAAAATCTTCCCAGTCTATTAAAGATGATCTTCAATCATTCAAAAAAAAGACACTTGATCAAATTTGATCCAAAAAAATTATCATGATTTAAATATGGAACGGAAGGGGCTTAATCGTACATGAAACCTATTGTATTAGCACTTTTGGCAACAATTGTAATTTCAGCATTAGGATTCACTGGTACTGCTTATGCTCAAGAATCAGGAGCATCTGATGCTGCTGGCATGAAACTTTTAGGTGCAGGTTTAGCATTTGGTTTGGCAGCTGCTGGAGCCGGAATCGGTTTAGGTCAAGTAGGTGCAGCAGGTCTTGCAGTAATTAGTGAGAACCCAGCATTACAGTCAAAAGTATTCATCTTCGTAGGTATGGTAGAATCAATCGCTATCTACGGTATAGTCATGATGTTTATCATCTTGGGACAGTAAACCCAAAAGTAAACTCTTTTTAAAATTTTTAAAAATTATTTTTAGTTATATTTTAGCTGATTCACATCTAGTACTCGACTACAATATCTACACTTGAGAACTGTTCCTTCTTTGTCAATTACATCCATCACAGATTCAATGTGTTCAGAACTATTAGTAATGCAATCAGGATTAGAACAACGAAAAATCCTGTCTATCTCATTTGGAAGTGAGGCTCTTCTCTTTTCGACTAACTTGTAATTTTTGATAATGTTAATAGTTGCCTTTGGAGCAATTACTGCCAATTTGTTAGTGTCATCATCGGCAAGAAACTTGTTTTCTACTTTGATAATGTCTTTTTTCTTAAATTTTCCACTTGGCACATTCAATGCAATAGTGATGAGACTACCATCCCCACCATCAATTTGAAGGGCTCCAAGTACCTGAAGACCTTTTCCTTCATCAATATGGTCAATTACAGTTCCTTCTTTGATTCGTCGAACCATTAGTTCGGACTCTTGCATCAGAATACTTTGTATAGTCACCAGTATATATCATTGAAAGAGTGAACGAGTTTTACAACAAAAGTATCATATCCATTAAAGACTACAATAAAGAACAATTTGAGAAGATCTTTGAGTATACAGATAAAATAATGAATTTGGATCCTGCAGCACGACGAGAAATCTGTAAGGGAAAAACACTAAGTTACTTGTTTTATGAACCAAGTACCAGAACTCGTATGAGTTTTGAGTCTGCCATGGCCTCAATTGGAGGAAATTCTTTAGGCATTTCTGATATCTCATCTTCTTCTACTCAGAAAGGTGAGAGTCTTGCAGACACTGTAAAAATAATGTCAATTTATTCAGATATACTTGTTTTAAGACATCCACTTGATGGATCTAGTAGATTTGCATCAGAGATCTCCTCAAAACCTGTAATTAATGCAGGAAGTGGAACTGAAGAACATCCAACACAGGCCATACAAGACTTGTTTACAATTAAAAAAGAAAAGAAAAAGATTGATGGATTAAAAATTGGAATTATAGGAGATTTAAAGTATGGAAGAACTGTTTACTCGCTTCTATCTGCTCTTGCAAACTATGATGTAGATGTTCATTTGATTTCTCCTGAGTCTTTACGAATAAGGTCAGATTCTATTTATGAAATTAGAAAAAAACTATCATTTACTGAATCCACTGACATTGAAGAATACATTGAGGATCTTGACGTTGTTTATGTAACCAGAATTCAAAAGGAAAGATTCCCAGACGAGGAAGAATATCTCAAAGTAAAGGGGAGTTATGTAATTGGATTAGATTTACTAAAAAAGATGAAAGACGATTCTATAATTTTACATCCACTACCAAGACTAGATGAGATCTCAACTGACATTGATAATACAAAACACGCAAAATACTTTCAACAAGCTGAATATGGAAAACACACTCGTGCTGCAATGTTGGGTTTAATTCTCAATGAAAACGGTTTCTGAGTGAAATTATAGAACATATTAAAAATTTCCGTATTCCATATATCTAGAGGAATTCCAAAAGAAAACAGTTTGGCTCAAACAAAAATTGTCCCTATTTTTCCATTAGATCTAGTATTGTTTCCTAGACAAGAACTGCCACTTCGAATATTTGAGCCACGATACAAGCAACTAGTTGATGACTGTATGTTAGGTGATGGACAGTTTGGAGTGTGCTTAGTTGATTCAAGTAATCAAATTCAAGGCTGGAATGGACCAAAATCTATGGGCACAATTGCAAAAATCACAAAATGTGAAGATGTCGAAATTGATGGCATGCAATTGCACATTCAAACATTGGGACGAAGTAAATTCAAAATAAAAAAAATAATTCCTCCATCAGTAAAACTACCTGAAAACTATGACCCACATTCCATTGAAGGTCATCAAATAATATCTGATCTTGATGAAAAATCCCACAATGATGAGAAAATGTACATCAGAGCAGAAGTTGAATTGATTCCTGAGATTGATGATAACATTTCATTGAATCAATGGGAGCATCTAGTTGAGATGTGGAAGAAAAAAACTGTAAAACAAGCACTTCCACAAGTTGTTGAACCTCATGCACTTGATCATGTTTTAGAACAATACTATCTTACAACTGATACTCCTACAATTGATTATGTCTATTCTCTGGCAGCTCTTGGTGCTCAGGATCCAAATGACTTACAGCCAATCTTAGAGGCAAATACTATAGAAGAACTAATTGAAAGAATTGAGGAATTACTGACAATAAAATAACCCTAGATTGTAAAAATGACATTGTCAATATCAAAACTTGGAATTCTTTTACTTGTAACAGGATTTCTATTTCCTGTAAGTAGTGTTTATGGTCATGGATTAGGCATCGATACAATCTCATCAGTTGACATTCAAGGAAAAGAAATCTCAATCTCTGTTGAACTTCCTCCATCCTTTGATAACTTTGAAGAAAAACAAATTACAATAACTGCAACTGAAGATGAAACAAAGGAAAATGCAAAAAATGTTACCCTTCTAATTGGCTTATTTCATGAAAATGAAATGATATTCCGAAATTATTTTTTTACGTCTGATGGTATACTTGCAATTAAAATAAAGCCCACCCAAGAAGGAGAAATTACAATTAATGGTGAGCAAGACTCTCTTTTGGGTGCCTGGTACAAAACAGAATCAAATCCGCTTGAAATAACTGGACCAATTTTTAATTCAGGAGGTCTTTACAATTTTGAGATTGAAGTTAGGACCATTGATGAGCCTACAAACATCATAGAGGACTCTGAGGTGTATAATGCAGATTTGAGTGTAGCCGAAATTACTCAATTTGGGCAAAAAGATGCTGAAAATCAAGATGTTTCTTTTAGGATGAAGTCATATTTTGACAAAATTTCGAATTTTGAGTATGATTCAGCAAATAAACAGGTAACTTTTGAGATGCCCTTTGATTGGAGTGAAAAACAAATGTCTCACATACCAGTAGTTCATGTGGAAGTTCATTTTCCTAATGACTTTACTGAATTTCTATCTGGGGGTTATACAGGAAAAGTAAATGGAATAGACTTGTTCAAATCCTCAGTCACTATTGATGATTATACTGAAGAGGATGAAAGGATAGTTCATTTTGTATTATTGCAAGATCACTTACGATTTTTGAAAAACCAAATGAAAAATTCAGGTGAACCATTACCTGAAAGTATAGTCTTTACATTATCTACTACTGAAAAAATTGATTTTCCTCTCGCTGCATATACTAGAAGTGAAGACTTTCTAGTGCATCTATCATGGGATCCAATTTCAATTGAACCTGACACAAATACAAAATTTGTCTTTACCATAAGAGATGGAACAACTGGTCAACCACTACGAAATTCAGATTATACATTTGTACTCTTACAAGGAGGAAAAGAAATTCACAGAACAACTGGATTGGCTCAAATTGGAGGAGAATCAGAAGACTATTACTTTAAAGAAGATCAAACAGGACCTACAGTAATTCGATTTGAAAATATAAGAAATACCGGTCAAGAAACTGAATTTGGAATTGTGGTTGCCCCTGAGTTTGGTTCTATTACTGCATTGATTCTCATTGTATCTATAATGACAGTAATAATTATATCCAAAAAAACTTCATTTACTCTGAAAACTTTCTAGTTATAGTGCAACTAGCTTTACAGTATCCATATTTTTGTTTGTTTGAAAATCCTTTGTCATTGTAGAGATTTTTTCTGCATCTCCATCAATTACAAACAATTCCATGCATTTTTCTGTCTCAATTTTACTATGAAGATGTGTTGTAATAAGATCCTCAAAGTTATGAGTAATTCCAGAAACAATATGATCAAACTCATCATTATGAACAACAAGTAAAATTGCATGAATTTTTCCAGACAAATCTGATTTTTGTTTTTCTTCTGAAACAAATGATCTAATGCCTGCCCTTATTGCCTCAGACCTCCCCGAAAATCCCATGGATTTTTGAAGTTTGTCTAACTCTGTTAGAATTTCATCATTTAGTGAGATTGAGACTATTGGCATACGCCTAATGTTATTAATTATCTTATAAGTTTAGCAACTAAAGTTATTAAGATTTTATAGATTTATTAATAATTCAAGTCGAATTTACTTGTGAATAACCAGGTTAAATTTGCCATAATTGCAATCATTGTAGTTATCCCGCTTACTTCATATTCTGTTTGGGCAAGTGATGCTAATTTTGAATTTAGCAATACAAGTGATTCTACTAACCTTCAAGTCATCTCTTCATTTTACCCCCTTTACGAATTTGCCCAAAAAGTTGGCCAAGATAAAGTCAATGTCAAATTACTTGTTCCTGAAGGAGTTGAACCACATGATTGGGAACCAACAATACAAGATGTACAAAAAATTCAAAAATCTGATCTAATTATAATTAATGGATTAGGATTTGAAAACTGGGTAGAAAATCTTGATGAGATAAAACATCAAGGAGTTGTAGTTGATACAAGTGATGGAATAATTTTAAATGAAATGTTGGATGATGACGATGATCATGAAAGTGAACATGCACATGAATCAGGAGATCCACACATTTGGTTAAATCCAGTATTAGCAAAGAATCAAGTGCAAAATATTGCAGATGCATTTTCTAAATCAGATCCTCGAAACCAAGAATTCTATCAAAAAAATGCTCAAAATTATATAATAAAACTAGATGATTTAGATTCAAAAATTAGAAATGATTTATCTACATGCAGTCAAGATTTTATTGCTTTTCATGATGCATTTTCATATTTTGCATATGAATATAATTTACATCAACATACAATTCTTTCATCAAATGATCCTCATTCAGAACCTACTGCTAAAACTTTGGAAAATGTAATTAATACTGCAAGAGAATTAAAAATTAATATTATTTTTACAGAAGATACTATTGATCCCAGAGTATCCAACGTCATTGCAAATGAAATAAATGGAAAAGTTTTGGTTTTGTCTCCATTAGAAATTTCAGGTGACGGAAATTATATTTCAAGAATGACTGAAAACCTAGATAATCTCAAGGAGGCTTTGTGTTGAGTGTTGTAGATATTGAACATCTGACAGTTCAGTATCCTGATGTAAAGGCCCTTGATGATGTTAGTTTCACGGTCAAAAAAGGGGATTTTTTAGGCATAATTGGTCCAAATGGTGCAGGAAAAAGCACACTTTTTGCGTCAATGCTTGGGCTACACACAAAATACCAAGGTACAATCAAATTTTTTGGAAAAGATATTAGAAAATCAAAAGACTATCTTAAAGAAATTGGATATGTCCCCCAAAAACCAATCTTTGAGAAAAATTTTCCAGCTACTGTAAATGACGTTGTAAGAATGGGTTTGAGACAAGAATCTGATGCAAACAAGATTGATGAAATATTACAACAGCTTTGGATTCACGAATTAAGTAAAAAGAGAATTGGAGAATTATCTGGCGGACAACAACAGCGAGTCTTTATTGCAAAGGCACTAGTCAACAACCCAAAACTTTTGATTCTTGATGAACCAGTTACCGGAATTGATCAACAAAGTATAGATCTTTTCTATAGCATTCTAAGAGAATTAAACTCTAAACAAAAAATTACAATAATATGGTCATCTCATGATTTGGATGCAGTAAATCAACTTGCAAATCATGTAGCTTGTCTTAATAGGACATTATTCTTTCATGGCGAATCTGATGAATT
>Ga0209271_10000489_pt1 | contig 13489 bp, 8 predicted proteins | sample tdAd002_FD_187123 | JGI IMG/M metagenome (GOLD analysis project Ga0209271, IMG submission 187123) | Marine sediment microbial communities from the Atlantic coast under amendment with organic carbon and nitrate - tdAd00.2 (SPAdes)... | ecosystem: Environmental > Aquatic > Marine > Coastal >... | reverse complement strand
AGAACCTTGAGGTCGCCCAGGGTCTGCCAGAGTGCTTCGTATGGGGAAGGCGGTATGGAGGGACCGAAGACAAGGAGATTTCGACAACTGAGATAGGCGACACTGCCATCATTGTTGGCCTGCCAATCATTGCCGATAGCGTGGAGAAGATGAGTCTTGCCTAGTCCCGGAGGCCCTTCAATAAACAGAGGATTGAAGGCGGCATTGGCGTCCTGACAGACATCCTTGGCTGCAGCAAAGGCAAAGCGGTTAAAGGGAGCTAATACGTAGTTCTCAAAGGTCTGCGAGGTCTGGAAGGTTGTCGCAAGTGGTACATTGCCTATGAATGGGCGCTGGGTTTTGGAGGACTTACCCTGACCATCAGGCTTTTGCAGGAGAAGCCGGACACCGCTATCTATCATGCGACAGGATGATTGCATGAGTGCAAGGTAATGTTCCTCAATCCAGTAATAATGGAATCGGCTGGGGGCCTGTAAGACAAGGTGGCCGCTTTGCAGGGTAGTAACCTTAAGAGGCTCTATCCATTGCTGGAACTGCTCAGCGGTCAGAGTCTGTTTCAAAACCCTGCGTGCCTCGGGCCACAGGGAGTCCATGGGCAAACCTCGCTTCCAAGCCGGCCTCGCCTGCTGTGGCGAAAGCTGCCGAGGGAGATATCCATACTAACGGGATTGGTGTCGTGACCTATATCCTTATAAACTCATTGATTTCTCTATAGGAATCTGTTTGGTACTATAGAGAAAAACAGTTCAAAATTCAACGAATTTTTTACCTTAGAGAATCGCCTCTTCCGAGGCGGACTTCATTTTTGTCTTGACAAAAAGATGAAGCTGAAATAAACCTTCTGATAAACAATGTGAAAAAATGTTTTTTCTCGAGGTGGCTTAGCCACTAATCCCCCAAAAGCGTTATTTGGTCTCCGTTCGCACCATTTTACGCTTATCAAAGACATCCTGGCGTCTTGAAACCTAGCTATGTGAGTTTTTTGCCGAAGCGCTGAACAGAGACATAGTTTAGGAAGCTACTAGTATGTGCGGGCGATAGTTATTTTTTTGCCTTCTAACTTACCATTCCCGACAAGTTCCAGGTAGTGGAAAATGTTGCACTTCCGGGGCCTGGATCCAGATAAATATTATTATTCCAGTCTTTGATGGACAAAAGGTCCGAGACTTAGAAAATAGACACATTCTGAAAAAAATATGCTCCAAAGGAGGTGATGACGGCAGCGATCATATGACCACACCATAACACCTGTAAGAACATTCATATCAACCAAGGAGGTAAGGAGGTTTCAATGGCTTATGATGCAGTAAAGATGGCAGACTGGCAGATTTCGGAAGCGGCTGAGGAGAATATGCCTACTCCTGAAGAATGGCGGGATAAACTGGGTCTTGAAGCAGATGAAATTATCCCCCAGGGAAGACTGTGCAGACTGGATTTCATGAAGATTATCGATCGGCTGAAAGACAAACCGGATGGCAAGTACATTGAGGTTACCGCCATCACCCCCACCCCATTAGGTGAAGGTAAAAGTACCACTTCCTGCGGCCTGATGGAAGGTATGGGAAAACGCGGGGTAAATGTTGGTGGCGTTCTGCGGCAACCTTCCGGTGGTCCGACCATGAACATCAAGGGAACCGCGGCTGGCGGCGGCAACTCTTTGCTGATTCCCATGACCGAATTCTCCATGGGTCTCACCGGTGACATCAATGACATCATGAACGCTCACAACCTGGCCATGGTCGCCGTGACCTCCAGAATGCAGCATGAGCGGAACTACAACGATGAACAGCTTGCGCGCCTGACCCGTATGCCCAGGCTGGACGTCGACCCCACCCGGGTGGAGATGGGCTGGATCATGGACTACTGCGCCCAGTCTCTGCGAAATATCATCATAGGTTTGGGCGGCAGGTATGACGGCTTCACCATGCAGTCCAAGTTCGGCATCGCGGTAAGCTCCGAGCTCATGGCGATTCTTTCCATTGTCTATGATCTGAAAGACCTGCGTGAAAAACTGAATAACATCACCGTGGCCTTTGACAAAACCGGCAAACCGGTCACCACCGGCGATCTGGAAGTGGGTAATGCCATGACCGCCTGGATGCGCAACACCATCAACCCGACCCTGATGTGCACCGCGGAATATCAGCCTTGTATGGTGCATGCTGGACCGTTTGCCAACATCGCCGTGGGTCAGTCTTCAATTATCGGCGACCGGGTCGGCCTGAAGATTTTTGACTACAATGTGACCGAGTCCGGTTTCGGCGCTGACATCGGCTTTGAAAAATTCTGGAACGTTAAATGCCGCTACAGCGGGCTGAAACCCCACGTCTCCGTGCTGACCAGTACCATCCGCGCCCTGAAGATGCACGGTGGCGGACCCAAGGTCGTTGCTGGCCTGCCGCTACCTGAAGAGTACACGAAAGAAGGTCTGGGCGTACTGGAAAAGGGTGTGGCCAATATGGTACACCACATCAACACCATCCGGCAGTCCGGTATTAACCCGGTGGTCTGCATAAACCGCTTCCACGCCGATACCGACGCTGAGGTGGCCATGGTGCGCAAGGCAGCCGAGGACGCCGGGGCCCGCTGTGCAGAGTCCACTCACTGGGCAAACGGTGGCGACGGTGCCCTGGAGTTCGCTGATGCGGTCATCGAGGCCTGCGAGTCAGAGCCCGAGTTCAAGTTCCTTTACCCGTTAGAGACAAAGCTGCGTGATCGGGTTGAACTCATCGCCAAGAACGTCTATGGAGCCGATGGCGTGGCCTGGACCCCGGCGGCTGAAGCCAAGGCCAAAATGCTCGAGAGCGACCCCCAGTACGATGACTACACCACCATGATGGTGAAGACCCATCTCTCTCTCACCCATGATCCGGCGGTGAAGGGTGTACCCAAGGGGTGGACTCTCCCCGTTCAGGATGTGCTCATCTTCTCTGGCGCCAAGTTCCTCTGCCCCTGCTGCGGTACCATCAGCCTGATGCCGGGAACCAGTTCGGATCCAGCCTACCGCAGGGTGGATGTGGACGTTGATACCGGCAAGGTGACGGGACTGTTCTAGAGGAAATCACTTGAGGAGGCGGTCTTTTAGGGAAGACCGGTCCTGAAGGTGGAAAAACACAGGCCGAGAACTAGAGAATAAGTCCAGTTCAAGGCTGTATGGAAATTGGCAGGCAGGGCTCCATCGCCCTGCCTTGCCTGTTTTAAGGAGGAGTTATGGCTGCAAAACTGCTAAAAGGCGCAGAGGTCGCCAAAGAGATCCGCGCCGCACTCAAAGAAGAAGTAGATGAACTAAAGGCGAAACACAACATTATCCCTGGTCTGGTAACCATCCTGGTAGGTGAAGATCCCGCTTCTGAGAGTTACGTCCGTGCCAAGCAGAAAACCGCCCATGAACTCGGTTTTCACTCCATCCAGGATAATCAACCCGCCGACCTGGATGAGGAGGCGTTGCTGGCTCTCATCGACAAGTACAACAAGGATCCGGAAATTCACGGCATCCTGGTGCAGCTTCCTCTGCCCAAACACATCGACGATCAGAAGGTCCTGCTCTCCATCGATCCGGACAAGGACGTGGATGGTTTCCACCCCACCAACGTGGGAAAATTGTTGATTGGCAACCCCTACTACAGCCCCTGCACTCCTTTCGGGATACAAGAGCTGCTGGCTCGCTCCGGAGCTCCGGTTGAAGGCGCGGAGGTGGTGGTGGTTGGTCGTTCCAACATCGTGGGCAAGCCCATTGCCGCCATGCTCATGCAAAAGGGACCCGCTGCCAATGCCACCGTTACCGTGGTGCACACCCGCACCAAGGACGTGGCTTTCCACACCAAGCGCGCCGACATCCTCGTTGTCGCCGCTGGCGTGCCCGAATACATCAAGGGCGACATGATCAAGCCGGGTGCGGTGATTATCGATGTGGGCGTCAACGAGGTGGGCCGGACTGAGGAAGGCAAACGCATTCTCAAAGGTGATGTGGCCTTTGACGAGGCGCTTGAGGTGGCTTCGGCCATTACGCCTGTCCCGGGCGGCGTAGGCCCCATGACCATCACCATGCTGATGAAAAACACCGTGCACGCCTGCAAAGTACATAACAAAATCGAATAGTGTATGGTGTAAGCAGCTTCAACAATCCAATAGACTACACTACCCCCTGCTTCCCTCCCCTTTGCGGGGGAGGGACTACGGTGGGACAGGGCCCCAAAGCGCTCGCTTCAGGTGGTAGTGGCGGTATAGTGTGGGAGTGGTTTCCAGCCGCGGCTGACGGCTGGAAGGGTATGCAGGAGGTCTGCTTACCGCTTGACAGAGCAGTCGATTTTATCTATATATAATTGGCCATTTCACGCCGAGAGCGCAAGACAAGTCCTTGCATTCCAACATAAATGTATTGCCATGCCGTTGTAAGGGAGCCAGTAGTCAAAGCCCTTGCCATAAGGTCTTTTCGCTCATCGCGTAACTCAATTTGATTCAATTGGTCGTATGGAGCAAGCACCACTGCTTTGCGGACCAGGTTGTTGCTGATCGTGTAACAGACTTGCCCTTTTGATTTCCAGGTTACTTTGACTATGTACTTTTCCTCACGCGTGTTGTGAGTTATAATAGAGACCCTTTCCAATAACGCCCCGGAGTAGTTTGGATAACATCTTGATAATCATACCCAAGAACCTTCAGCCAAAATTTAGCCTTTACAGGAGTGTTGCAGATGTGTGCTGAAAAAGCCCGTTCAGGAAACGGTGTGGTAGGCTCAGTATTGGTGGCGGGCGGTGGCATCGCCGGAATTCAGGCAGCTTTGGACTTGGCAAATTCCGGCTATTACGTCCACCTGGTGGAAAAGTCGCCAGCCATCGGCGGGATCATGGCTCAGCTAGACAAAACCTTTCCCACCAATGACTGCTCCATGTGTATCATCTCTCCCAAGCTGGTGGAATGTGGGCAGCATCCCAATATCAACCTGCTTACCTGTGCCGAACTGGGAAGTGTTGCTGGTGAAGAAGGCAATTTGCAGGCCACAGTGTGGCAGGAGCCACGGTTCATCAACTTGGATAAATGCACTGGCTGTGGAGATTGTGCCGAGGTTTGTCCGGTGACAATGTCCAGTGAGTTCGACGAGGGTATTGGGCCCAGAAAGGCCGCCTACAAGCCTTACGCCCAGGCCATTCCGGGCGGCTATGTGATCGACAAGCGTGATCGCTCTCCCTGCACCAATGCCTGTCCCAACCATGTAAACGCTCATGGTTATGTGGCTTTGATTGCCCAGGGCAAGTACCAGGAGGCCATGGAGGTCATTCTCAGGACCCTGCCCTTTCCCGGAGTTATCGGTCGCATCTGTCCGCATCCCTGTGAGACCGCCTGCAGGCGGGCTGAGGTGGACGCACCTATTTCCATCTGTGCCCTGAAGCGTTTTGTGGCTGATCAGGTGGATATTGACGATATCCCGGTGCCTGAGATTGAGAAGCGAGATGAGAAAGTGGCCATCATTGGCTCCGGTCCTGCGGGACTCACCGCCGCTCATTTTCTTGCTCTGGAAGGGTATGAGAGCACTGTCTTTGAGTCTCAGTCAGTTGCAGGGGGCATGCTGCGGGTGGGTATTCCGGACTACCGGCTGCCGCCAGAGGTTCTGGACAAAGAGATTGGGGCCATCACCCGGCTTGGGGTTGAGATAAAGTTCAATACTGCTTTGGGTCGGGATGTGAGCATTGATGGACTTTTCAAAGAGGGCTACAAAGCGATCTATCTTGCCATCGGCGCCCACAAGGACCTGCAGCTAAACATTCCTGGTGAGGATGCGGAGGGCGTCCTTTCCAGTGTTGATTTTCTTCACCGAGTCAATCTGGGCGAACTCACCACGCTTGAAGGCAGGGCGGTGATTGTCGGTGGCGGTAATGTGGCCATTGATACGGCCCGCTCTGCTCTGCGTCTGGGGGCGGAGAAGGTCACGATCATCTATCGCCGCACCCGAGCTGAGATGCCCGCTTACGAATACGAAGTAGAGGATGCCTTGGCTGAGGGTATAGATATCCAGTATCTTACCGCCCCCCAGCAGATTCTTACCAAAGACAATGAAGTGATCGGCGTCCAGTGTATCAAGATGGAGCTGGGAGAGCCTGACTCTTCTGGCAGGCGACGGCCGGTGCCGGTACCGGGGAGCGAGTTTATTGTAGAGGCCGAGTGGATGCTTCCGGCCATTGGCCAGACACCGGAGTCAGCCTTTTTGGCTGACACCTCAGGGTTGGAAATAAGCCGCTGGGGGACCATCGAGGCTGACCCTGTGACCTTCGCCACCAAGGCAGAGGGTGTATTTGCCGGTGGTGATGCCCATACCGGCCCTTGGGTGGCCATTGGGGCAGTGGCTCACGGCAGAGAAGCTGCCATTTCCATCTCTCGTTATTTGCGGGGTGAGGATATGGGGGCCGGCAGAGAGCCGGTGGAGTTTCCCCAGGAGAATTTCGTTCCCATTCCTGAAGACATCGAGGCAATCCCCAGGGCCAAACAGGCCCACATTGGTATGGCAGAAAGAACTGGCGGTTTTGCTGAGGTGGAGCTGGGGTTTAGCGAAGAGCAGGCCAGGGCCGAGGCGGCAAAATGCCTCAACTGCATGTCCTGCTGTGAGTGTCTTGCCTGCGTGACCGCCTGCCAGGCCGAAGCTGTAGAGCACAGCATGCAGTGGCAAGAGGTCACTTTGGACGTGGGTTCAGTGATTCTTGCACCTGGGGCTGCAGCCTTCGATCCTTCGTTGATAGATACCTATCTCTACGGCAAACATCCGAATGTGGTTACCAGTATAGAATTCGAGCGTATTCTGAGTGCCTCAGGTCCCTTTCAGGGCCATATGATCCGGCCCTCCGACCACAAGGAACCCCAGAAGATAGCCTGGCTCCAGTGTGTTGGCTCCAGGAATGTACAGCACTGCGACAACGGTTACTGCTCCGCTGTCTGTTGCATGTATGCCATTAAGGAGGCAATCGTTGCCAATGAACACTCCGATGAGCCATTGGATACGGCGATTTTCTTCATGGATATGCGCACCTACGGCAAGGATTTTGAAAAGTATTACAATCGGGCCAAGGATGATTACTCTGTACGTTTTGTCCGCTCTCGCATCCACTCGATTGATCCCGCCGAAAACGACAACCTGGAACTGCAGTATGCAGATGAGAGCGGTGAGATCAAAACAGAAGAATTCGATATGATTGTGCTGTCGGTGGGCTTGCAGCCATCCAAAGATGCTGTGGCGTTGGCGCAACGGTTGGATATTGAGTTGAACCATTACAACTTTGCCGAAACCACAAGTTTTGAGCCAGTGAAGACTTCCAGGGCGGGCATCTATGTGTGCGGTGCTTTTCGGGATTGCAAGGACATCCCCATCTCGGTTATGGAGGCCAGTGCAGCAGCGGCTGCGGCTGCCACGCCGCTGGTGGAAGCACGCCACACCATGACAACCATTAAAGAGCTTCCCGCCGAACGCTCGGTGGCAGGCGAGGAACCCCGCGTGGGTGTTTTCGTCTGCAACTGTGGCATAAATATCGGCGGGGTGGCGGATGTGCCTGCAGTGGCCGAATATGCCAAGACACTGCCCAAGGTAGTGTTTGTGACCGACAACCTTTTCACCTGCTCCCAGGACACCCAGGAGAGAATCCGAGAGGCCATAGAAGAGAACAATCTCAACCGGGTGGTGGTGGCTGCTTGCTCGCCGCGCACCCACGAGCCCCTCTTCCAGGAGACCATCCGTGAAGTGGGACTGAATCGGTATCTTTTTGAAATGGCAAACATTCGTGACCAGAACACCTGGGTGCATCAGCAAGACAAGGAAGCTGCTACCGAAAAAGCCAAAGACCTGGTGCGCATGGCAGTGGCCAGGGCATTGTTGCTCGACCCGCTGCAACCGGTAACCCTAGGTCTCAACAAATCCGCTCTGGTGGTGGGAGGTGGCGTGGCAGGCATGGTGGCCTCGCTGACCCTGGCAGACCAGGGATTTCCTGTGCAGTTGGTGGAGATAAGCGACCAACTGGGAGGCAATGCTCGGAAATTGCGGGAGACCTGGAAGGGTGAGGACATCGGTGAGTTCGTAGAGCAATTGACGAACCGGGTCCAGGAACACAAGGACATTACCGTTAACTTTAACACCAGAGTCAGCGGCAATGCCGGGTTTGTGGGTAATTTCGAAACCACTTTGGAAAATGTGGACGACCCCGGGCAGAAGAACACGGTACAACACGGTGTCACCATAGTGGCCACCGGCGGGAAACCGTTTCAGCCGACGGAATACCTTTACGGAGAGGACGACCGGGTGTTCACCCACTTGGACTTTGATGAGCGCTTGAAAGAAAATGGTGACGTCCTCAAGAATGCCAATAGGGCTGTGTTCATACAATGTGTGGGCTCGAGGGAGCCGGATCGCCCCTACTGCAGTAAAGTCTGCTGTACCCATTCAATGGAGAGCGCCCTCAGGCTCAAAGAGCGCAAGCCAGAGATGGATGTCTACGTACTCTATCGGGACGTTCGCACCTACGGCTTCCGGGAGGATCTTTACAAAGAAGCCCGTGAGAAAGGGGTGTTCTTTATCCGTTACTCCCTGGAGCAAAAACCCCAGGTCAGTAACGGCGATGGTCCGCTGCAGATCCAGGTCCATGATCCTATCCTGGACCGGGATGTGATCATTCCCACTGATCTTCTGATTCTGGCCGCCGCCATCCTTCCCAACGAGGGAAAAGAGGTGGCCGCAAGCTTCAAGATTTCGCAAAACGCCGAAGGTTTTTTCCTGGAGGCGCATGCGAAATTGCGGCCGGTGGATTTGGGTAGTGACGGCCTCTTTCTCTGCGGTTTGGCCCATTACCCCAAACCCATTGATGAGTCCATTGCCCAGGCGCAGGCGGCAGCAGCGAGGGCCGCCACTGTACTGGCCAAGGATGTGATTACTCTGGAAGCGGTGAAGGCGGTGGTGGAACCGGATCTGTGCGCTGTCTGCCTAACTTGTGTGCGCACCTGTCCATACGATGTTCCCTATATCGGTGAGGAAGGAACTGCGGTCATTGACCCGGCTGGATGCCGCGGTTGCGGTGCCTGCGTGGCGGAATGTCCGGGCAAGGCTATCTCCTTGCAGCATTTCACCGACAACCAGTTGATTGCCAAGTGCGATGCCTTGTTGTTGAGCTAGATTATCTTAATTACCTCATTCACCGCCCCCTGTGTGGAGGGTCGAAAATATAATGCAGACTTCACTGGTAGCGGGGATTGAACTGGGGAGCAGAAAGTGATTGGGAGAAGGAAATGAAAGATTTTGAGCCGCAGATTTTGGCATTCTGCTGTATGTACTGAGCTTACTCGGCTGCGGACCTGGCAGGTTCCATGCGATTGAACTACCCGAGTAACATCAAGATCATCAATGTGCCCTGCACCGGCAGGGTGGATATCCTTCACCTGCTCAAAGCCGTAGAGGATGGCGCCGATGGTGTCTACGTGGCCGGCTGCCTGGAAGGAGACTGCCACTATGTCAGCGGCAATCTGAAGGCGAAGAAGCGGGTGACCTATGTGAAGAAGGTGCTCGAGGATATCGGGCTTGAACCAGAGCGGGTGGAGATGTATAACCTGAGCGCTGCCCAGGGCACCCGATTTGCTGAAATTGCCCGGGAGTTTACCGAACGCATTCGGGAATTGGGCCCCAGTCCGATTGGCTCAGGAGCCAAGGCCGCCTGAGTAAACCTTGGTTGCAGCAACAGTGCATCATTTGTGAGGCGTTGAGTTTTTTCAGGATATAGCTTAATTCACGTTGAGGATCGCCACCTGATGGAGGTGGCGGCAAGGAGGGACAACCAATGGTTGTGGCGGAAAGCAAGCCCATTGAAGAGATCCTGGCAATGGTGGCAGATTTCGACAAAATCCTGCTCACCGGTTGCAAAGGCTGTGTCACCGTCTGTAATGCGGGAGGACAGAAAGAAGTGGGTATCCTGGCTTCGGCCCTGAAGATTGCTCGCAAGAAAGAGGGTCGGGAGATAGAGATCGAGGAAATCACCCTGGAGCGCCAGTGCGACCCGGAATACATTGACCAATTAGAAGAGCCCATTGCCAATGACAAGTACGAGGCGGTGGTGTCCATGGCCTGCAGCGTGGGTCCCCAGTATATCGCCAAGCGCTACGAGGACATGTTGGTGTTCCCGGCGCTTAACACCACTTTTATCGGCGGCTCCCTGGAGCACGGGGTGTGGGCTGAGTTCTGCCAGGCCTGTGGCTCTTGCGGCATTCACAACTTCGGTACTCTGTGCCCCATTGCCCGCTGTGCCAAGAGCCTTTTGAATGGACCGTGCGGCGGGTCTGCTGCAGGAAAATGTGAGATCAGTTCCGAGATCGATTGTGTCTGGCATCTTATATATGAGCGCATGAGTCGTCTGGGACAGGTGGATAAGATGGCCAATGTAGTCATGTTCAAAGACTGGACCACAAGTCGCGACGGCGGACCTCGCAAGATCGTCAGGGAGGATTTAAAGCAATGAAAGCTGGAAGCCATTTAGAGAAGATGTTTGCCGCAGGGCACTTTGCGGTCACCGGTGAAATGGGGCCGCCCCGTGGTGCGGATGCGGGGCATATTCACGAGAAGGCCAAGTATCTCAAGGGTATGGTTGAATCAGTCAATGTCACCGACAATCAGACGGCGGTGGTGCGCATGGCGAGCATGGCCGTCTGCCGCCTGCTGCTGGATATGGGGATCGAGCCCAATCTGCAGATGGTCTGTCGGGATCGCAACCGGCTCGCCATCCAGGCTGATTTGTTGGGGGCAGCAGCCCTGGGTATCAAAAATGTGCTTTGCCTGTCTGGCGACCACCAGAAGTTCGGTGATCACCCCCAGGCCAAGAATGTCTTTGACATCGACTCCATGCAACTTATCGCCACCTGCAAGAAATTGCGGGACGAGGGCAAACTCATCAATGACCATGAGTGTGAAGGGGTGCCCCAGTACTTTATTGGTGCAGCGGTAAATCCCTTCGCCGATCCCTTCGATTTCAGGGTGACCCGCCTGGCAAAGAAAATTGAAGCAGGGGTGGACTTTCTCCAGACTCAGTGTATTTACAACATGGAAAAGTTTCGCACCTATATGCAGCAGGCGTATGACCAGGGACTGACAGAGAAATGCTACATTATGGCTGGGATTACCCCGCTGAAATCGGTGGGTATGGCCCGCTACATGCAAAAATTCGTGCCTGGTCTGGAGGTGACTGAAGATTTCATCGAACGCCTCAAGGGAGTGGACAAGAAGAAGCAAGGTGATGAAGGCATCAAGATGGCCATCGAGCAGATCCAGGAAGTCAAGGAGATGAAAGGCATTGCCGGTGTTCATGTCATGGCAATTGAGTGGGAAGAGCGGGTAGAAGAGATTGTCACCGGTGCCGGCCTGTTGCCTCGTCCAGAAATATCATAGAAAAGCGGGGCAATCCCCCAGACGTCAAATCCGCATTCCGCGGTGTCGGAATAAATAGTAGCCAAGAACGTAAAAATATACTAGGCTAGGATTTGATATAATTTTCACATGTTCCCCTTTTCGGGGGTAAGACTATAACGGCCTAATCCAAAAGAGGAGAATCCCATGAGCCTGTATGAATTGCTGCGGGGCCCCTTACTCTGGGTGGCTTTTGGGGTATTTTTCGGCGGGATGGTGGTGCGAGTCGTCCTGTTTTTCCAGTTGAGCAGGCAAAAGGATAAACCCATCTACCGGTTTTTTAGTTGGAAATGGCTTTGGCTTTCCATCTTCCATTGGATTCTCCCGCTGAATGAGACCGCCAAAAAGAATCCCGTGGTTACCTCGGTTGGGTTCGTTTTTCACATCTGCCTTATTGTGACCCCACTTTTCTTGTTGGCGCATGGAGTTCTCTGGTACGAGTCGTGGGAGATTAGCTGGTGGTCTCTGCCTGAATCAGTTGCGGATTACATGACGCTCATTGCCATTGGAAGCGGCTTGTTCCTAGGGATACGTCGCATGGTTTCACCTCACGTACGCATCGTTACCACAGCAGCCGATTACCTGTTGTTAGCGGTGACCCTGGCTCCGTTTGTAACCGGTTATCTGGCTTATCATCAATATTTTGACTATCAAACCATTATACTGTTGCATATGTTTTTTGGCGAACTCATGTTGGTGGTTATTCCCTTTACCAAGTTGAGCCATTTTCTGATGTTTTTCTTTTCCAGGGCGATTACCGGGATGGAATTTGGCAGGCGGAGTGCTCCTTCCTGGTGATTCCAGGAACCGCTGCTGTTGCGAAAACTAGTTATCTGAGGAGGAGCAAATGGCGGAAAAAGTAGCCGTTGATCCCCAGGCTTTCAAGAAAGCCGTAGATGAAAAGACCAATGCCCGCCTCAAGATGTGGCTAGAGATATGCGCCCATTGCGGCCTTTGTGCTGACACCTGCCACTTTTACCTCTCCAATGATCGGGATCCCAAGCTGATCCCGGCTGTCAAGGGCAAGAAGGTCCTGGAGGCCTTCAAGAAGAAAGACAAGATTGATGAGGCCTTTTTAGAGGAGCTTTACTGGACGGTCTATGGCGATTGCACCATGTGCCGCCGTTGCACCATGTTCTGCCCTTTTGGCATTGATATCGCCACCATAACCAGTACAGGCCGTGGTCTCTGCGTTTCTCAGGGCAAGGTGCCCGAGAATCTGGTTAAAACCATTGAGAGTTATTACGAGCATGGTAACCAGATGGAGGTGAGCGAGGAGGACTGGATCGATACCCTGCAGTGGATGGAGGAAGAACTCCAGGAAGAGCTTCCCGGTGCCACCATCCCCATCGACAAGAAAGGGGCCAATCTTCTTTACACGGTCAATGCCAGGGAGCCCAAGTTCTACCCCATGGACATTTCCCAGGCTGCAATGGTTTTTTATCTGGCCGGCGAAGATTGGACCATGTCTTCCAAAGGCTGGGACGATACTAATCTTGCCATGTTTGCCGGCGATCTAAAAGCTGCAGGCTATGTGTCGCAACTGGTCCGCGACGCTGCCGAGGAATTGGAGGTAAAACGCGTCGCCATAACTGAATGAGGGCACGCCCTGCGTGCGCTTCAGTTTGAAGCGCCTGTCTGGTTGGGACGCGACCATGAGTTTGAGGTGGTACACAGCGTAACGCTTTTTGCGCAATATCTACGCGAGGGAAGACTCAAGTTGGACAAGAGCGTGTTTGCTGACCAACGCTGCACCTACCAGGACCCCTGCAATGTCAGCCGCAACGGCGGCTGTGGCAAAGATGCCCGGGAAATCATCCAGTATCTCTGTGAAGATTTTGTTGAGATGGAACCACACGGCGACTATAATTTTTGTTGTGGTGGCGGTGGTGGTGCTATACCCATGGCCGGAGCTTTCAGGGACAGGCGAATAAGATCCGGCAAGGTGAAAGCAGACCAGATCCGGGCCACCGGAGCGAGCATCTGCATTACCCCGTGTCACAACTGTTACGATCAGATCAGAGATCTGGACAAAGAGTATGAGTTGGGAATCAAGGTGCTTTCTTTCAA
>Ga0209271_10000488_pt1 | contig 13542 bp, 10 predicted proteins | sample tdAd002_FD_187123 | JGI IMG/M metagenome (GOLD analysis project Ga0209271, IMG submission 187123) | Marine sediment microbial communities from the Atlantic coast under amendment with organic carbon and nitrate - tdAd00.2 (SPAdes)... | ecosystem: Environmental > Aquatic > Marine > Coastal >... | reverse complement strand
GACCAAATTTTCCAGTATGTTCTCAATGCAACGAACGAAGGCTCACATTACTTAACTTTCAAAAAGCTTCTAGAATTCCTTGCCGACTAATCGCTCTAATTCTGTAAGCGCAATGGCCAAATCAAACCGTGCGTATGCATACCCTTGAAAGGTTTGCCATAACACACGCTGTGCATCTAATACATCGAGTAAACTGGCTTCACCAAATTTAAAACTCGTCCGGGCAATACGACCGGCTTCTTTGGCTTGTTTCAACAAACCTTGCTCGAATGTGTTGATCTGAGTCGAGGCCGTCTTGGAAATTTGTACTTGTTCCGTGATCCCTTTTTTGAGAGAAATTTGAGCTTGCCGGAGGTTAGCTTCTGCCTGACGGCGAATGCCCAATGCCTTGGCAATTCCCCCCTGCCGCTGATTCCAGATAGGTAAGGGAACGGAGAGCCCTCCGAGAAACCCTTTCCGACCGGCATCCCGTTGAAACGCACCGCTAATGGTGACATTCGGAACACGAGCATGTTGCTCCTGATTGTATTGTGCCCCGGCCACTTCAATCATTTGTTGAAACTTTCGGACTTCGGGATGATGTTGAAACGCGTCTTCTATCAGGCTCTGTTCATTCAAGTCGACCTTTACTGACGCAAAATCTCCTTGAATGGCAAAGGCCTTCCCGAGATTTCCATCCGTGAGTTGATTAAGGGCGGCTTGACTCGTTCGAACTTTCCCTTTGGCTTGACTCACCTGTTTTTGGGTTTGCAGCGATTCCACATTGACTTTCACCAACTCAAAAGGAGGAGCTTCTCCCGATTCCACGCGACGTTGCACGGCTCGCTCAAACTCGGTGACGGTGTTCAACAACCGGGAAGCCAGGTCAGCTAACGTTTCGGCAAAGAGTAATTCATAAAAGGCTCGTTTCACTCTGGCTTTCACATTCACCTGTGTTTCTTCCAAACTTGCTTGGGCGCTATTGACTCCAGCCTCCGCAGCCTGTTGACGGGCAGCGCGAGTGCCGGGCCATTCCAGCGGTTGGTGTAACGAAAAATATCGTTCGATCAATGAGGTACCTCGGGGATCGCGAACTCTTCCGTAACCGCTTTGCACGCCAAACGTAGGATTCGGGTACGATTGGGCGGTGACTTCTTCGCCTGCTTTTTCGTCGATGATGCCTTTTCCCAGTTCGATAATGGGATTGTGTGTCAGTGTCAGATCGATCACTTCCTGTAGTGTATAGGAAGGGACCTTGCTATCTTCCCCCCAGGCCGCTGAGCCGCCTATCGCCCACATGCAGACACCACCGATGAGCAGCCGTGATGCCAATGAGTTGAAAAAGTTAAGAAATAGTGCTCGGTTCATGGTGACTCCTGGGGCAAAAATAGCGATACACAGCAGGAATAACTAACAAGGTGAGGGCCGTGGAGGTGACTAAGCCACCAATGACCACCGTGGCCAAAGGGCGCTGAACTTCAGCACCCATGGTGGTAGCCAGAGCCATGGGAAGAAATCCAAGACTGGCCACTAACGCGGTCATTAACACAGGACGAAGTCGATCTAACGCGCCCTGGCTCACTGCCTTTTCAACTGATAAGCCTTGCCCCTCTAATGTCCGGATTCGTGAAACCAAGACCACACCATTCAACACCGCAATGCCAAACAATGCGATGAATCCCACAATCGCCGATATGCTTAGAGGAAGTCCGCGCATCCACAGGGCCAGGATTCCTCCTGACAAGGCTAAAGGGACATTAAGGAAAATAAGAAAGGCGGGTCGAAGGGTGCCAAAGATGAGAGTGAGTATGCCAATATTTAACAGCAATGTGACAGGGACGATAAGGGATAAGCGCTGAGTGGCTTGTTCAAGATTTTCAAATTGCCCGCCCCATTCCAAATAATATCCGGAAGGAAGGGAAACGCGTTCACGAACGGTCTGTTGAGCCTCGGCCATAAAACCACCCAAGTCCCGTCCGCGAATATTCGTTTCCACCACGATTCGACGCTGATTATTTTCACGGCTAACCTGTGCTGGGCCTTCATCCACGACCACTTGCGCAATGCGCGACAGGGGTACCAATTCGCCATGCGGGGTTGGGATAAGTAGATTTTTGAGAGCAGCCGGGCTTTCAGAGGATTGATCTGTGAGGCGCACGACCAGAGCAAAACGACGTTCGCCCTCGAAAATTGTTCCCACATGTTGTCCAGCCCTGGCAGTTTGCACATAGGTCAACACATCATCGGCAGTAATGCCATACCGAGCAATCTGATCCCGGTCTACGATAATACGAATACGCGGAACTCCTGCCACCTGTTCGGCTTTGACATCGGCCGCTCCTGGAATTTTCCGTAAAACGGAGGCAACTTGTTCGGCATGTTTGCGCAGAACAGAAAGATCCTGCCCGTAAATTTTCACAGCAATATCGGATCGCGTTCCCGCAATCAGTTCGTTAAATCGCATTTCGATTGGTTGGGTAAATCCAAGACCTACCCCATGCACTGACGCCATAATGGCCTGTTGCATTTTCTCGATCAATTCGTCTTTGGTCTTGGCACTCACCCATTCGTCCTTTGGCTTTAAAATGGCAAAGACATCCGAGAGTTCGATGCCCATAGGGTCAGTAGCCACTTCAGGGCTTCCTGTTCTCGAAACGACCTGAATGACTTCGGGAAATTTTCGGAGAGTCGCTTCCACTTGCAGGGCCGTGTCCACGGATTCATCAAGAGACACGCTCGGCAAGCGCCATACTTGAATCGCAAGATCGCCTTCATCCAAGCGCGGCATAAACACCACACCCAACGAAGCACCGATAAACAGACTACCCACAAACAAGACAATGGCTGACCCGGCAGCTAACAGGGGTTTGTTCATCGAGAATCGAAGGCAAGGTTCATAGATCGAACGGAGCGTTCGAGTCAACCACGTGCCTTCTTGATTTGGTTGGATTTTTGCAAACCAAAACGCCAAAGTGGGGACGGCGGCTACGGCAAAGAGCAGTGAACCGACCAGAGCAAAAATGACGGTGAAAGCCATGGGACGAAACATTTTCCCCTCTACTCCCGTGAGAGTCAGAATGGGAAGGTAGACCACGATAATAATGCCCATCGCAAAGGTGATGGGACGCAACACTTCTTTCGCCGCATCATGTATGCCCCGAGCTCTGGCCTCGACCGAACGATCCTTGAGGTTGTTCAATTTTCGAAGAATATTATCAATCATCACGACGGACCCATCCACCAGCAAGCCAAAGTCGATGGCGCCTAGACTCATCAGGTTTCCGGAAATGCCAGTCTTGAGCATACCGGTAAAGGCCATCAGCATAGAGATGGGAATGGCGGCCGCAACAATCAGTCCTGAGCGAAAATTCCCTAAGAATAAAAATAAGACGGCAATAACCAGTAAACCACCTTCCCAGAGGTTGTTTTGAACCGTGCGAATCACTTTGGAAACAAAAATTGAACGATCATAATAAGGTTCGATAACCACACCAGCTGGCAATGTGGCTTGAATTTCTTGCACACGGGCTTTAATTTTTTTGAGCAGGAGTTGGGCATTTCCGCCCGCCAACATCTGTACCATACCAATGACGGTTTCACCCTCCCCCATCCTGGTGGCTGCACCGATTCTAAGGTTTGCGCCTTCTTGCACGAGGGCAACATCTTTTATGAAAATTGGAATCCCGCCAGGCGCATGCTTCACGAGTATTTCCCCAAGATCCGTCACTCCCTTGGCCATGGCTTCGCCACGAATAAGGAATTGTTCCCGTTCGTGCACGATATACCCACCACCAGCCAGCGCATTGTTTTGTTCTAAGGCGTTATAAACATCTTTAAGAGAAAGCTTCATGGCCAACAGTCTTTGGGGATCTACCATGACTTGAAATTGTTTTTCTCGCCCTCCCCAAATATTCACTTCCACCACGCCGGGGACGGCACGAAGGCGACGCCCAATATCCCATTCCAACATGGTGCGTAACTCCATAGGGCTATACCCCCCGCCGCTGAGGGTAAATTGATACACTTCCCCAAGCCCGGTGGTGAGGGGCCCCATCATGGGCCGCGCATATTTAGAAGGAATTTGTTCGACAGCTACAGCCAATCGCTCGTTCACAAGTTGACGGACAAAGTACAGATCTAAGCCATCCTCAAAAATGGCCGTTACAACTGAAATGCCATATTGAGAAATCGAGCGAAGTTCCTTGAGGCCAGGCAGTCCGCTCAAATTGGTTTCAATGGGAAATGTGACGAATTGCTCGACCTCGACCGGGCCTAATGCCGGAGCGCGAGTCAGAATTTGGACTTGGACTGGCGTGAGATCAGGCACGGCATCTATAGGCAATTCCCCTAGCGAGTACAAACCCGCTCCTATAACCAAAACAAGAGTTACGAGGGTGAAGAATCGATAACGAAGAGAGAGGGTGAGCAGTCGTTCCATGATAATACCGGGTTAATCTCCTGCGATGGAATCTTTTAGAAGAGCGTTTTTCAAATCAAACACACCTTCAATGACGACTTCGTTGCCGGTCGTGAGACCTCCAGCCACCTCGACCCATCCATCACTTTCTTGGCCAAGCTTCACGGGGGTAAATGTATAGTCATTTTTGTGTTTCACAAATACTCCCCGAACCCCTTCGACTAAAGTTGGCGCCGTCACAGGGATGGCTAGAATGGATGCCTCACCTTCCTCCAAACGAACTTCAACGTATTCATTAGGTTTCAACAAACCATGCCGATTATCGACATCGAACCGAATCTGGATGGTCATCGTCGCTTTATCCGCGACAGGCGCGATATAGGCTAAAGGGGCTTCAATCGGTTTTCGGCCTTTGGCAAGGATGGTCCCGCGATCACCTTTTTTGAAACGTTGTGCCTGTTCAATAGGAAGATTGGCAAAAACCCAGACCTGCCGAGTGTCCACGACCTCAAAGAGGTGATCACCGGGGCTGACACCCTGACCAAGGACAACGGTTTGCTCCGAAATGATTCCGGCCAACGGTGCCTTAATGATGTAGCGATGCCCCTCCATGGTATGGCTGTGCAGCAGTTCGTTCAGGTCGTTTTTCATCAAGCCCATGTTTTGAAGTTTTTCCGTCACATGCTGGTTGATCGCTTGAGCTTCAAAGTACTGAGCCTGATCTTCCATCAGACGCCGTTCCGACACGATTTGTTCGGCATGGAGTTTTTTCGTTCTCTCGAAGTTAGCTTGACGAAGATCCACCTGAACTCTCGAGACCAAAAATTCCTGAACCAATTCGTCCAGCTTGAGACTCCCAATGGCGAGCAATGGATCACCTGTTTTGACATGGTTCCCTAGTTGAACGAAAACCTCTTCCACCTGACCCTCGAGTCGTGAGGACACCTTGGCCATTTTTCCAAGGTCCAAAGCCACCCCACCTGGTGCCACTATTGCTTGGGAGAGCAACCGTTTTTCTACGAGTGCCGTCTTGATCCGTTGTTGTGCTGAAGCCGTGAGTTGAAACGGGGAAGGACTCAATATCCCAGGCATCCCTGCCGTTTCTGATTGGACTTCGTTACCAGGTTCCGGTGGATCAGAGCATGCCTGAAGCAGAAAAAAATGAAAAAGAATAATTAAATGAATGACCACAACACACCTCTTCAGGATTCACATAGGCCTTATTAAGGAACCATTTCTAAAACGCTATCGTCTTCAACCAATTCTTCATACCCACCGTTATAGGGGCTGTCCATGCAATAGTTGGCAGGTTCGGGCATCTATCCGATGACTGTCATACCCAAAGCCTGTTGCTGGCATTCTCCCCATTTCTGTCATACCCGCAGTTTGTAGCGGGTATCCATCTTTTTTCCGTCATACCCGCGGTTTCAGGCGGGTATCCATCCGAAAAAGACCAAGATAGATTCCCGATTACTAATGTCGGGAATGACAAATAGAAATCTTTATTGAATGAATTTGAATGTTCCCACACCCTGACCAATAGCCAGAGAATTCAGGAACACTTTGACGTTAAATCGAAAAAACGGGAGGAGCGCGAGGGGATAATGTTTTGGGAAGAATCGAAACGAGTCTTTTGGTGGGAGTAAAATTCAGATTGGAAACAACTGGCGCACTCAATGGTTCGACATTGTCTATTGAAACAAGGACATGAGGAAATACTGACTTCTCCGACGCAGGATCTATGGAAGGTTTGATGACAGAAAAACCGTAGGTCGCCTCTTCAAAACCATGGAGTGGGTGCGATGGGAACTGAGAGGGGCCGAATGCATTTCCTGGGGAAAAGAAATCATCATGATGATGTTGTTCATGATCTTGGTGGTCACTAACCGGAGCATTGAGTAATATCGTATGGTACGTTCCCCCATGTATGTGCCCCGACATACCATGGGCATGATCAGCATCCGGATGGATATGAACTAAGGGTAGCGTAATGACCCAAATAACCAACCACAGCCGAAGTAATGTCTTATGCATGCCTTGCACCTAATGTCTCCTACTTCTATCTCATCGGCATTACCAACTCAGTAATTGAGCCTATCATACAATAAGGTCAGAGAAAAACACACATTGAAAGGAACGAGGCGATTTTCCAATTCCCCGCTATCTTCCTTTCTGTATCTATCTTCCTTATCTTTACAGAATTTCTGGAGTAGGGCGAAAAGACTCCGAGCAATAGTCTCGGCTTTCTTGCACGTAGGTGCGAAAAGGGTCGGCCATGACGAAGACTGGACTCCCTTGAAGTTGTAAGACCGACCAATTGATGACATAGGGCGGGCGACGCGGATCTTGGTGGATGGCTGCCTGCTCTAGAAAATCGGCCCATCCTTCTTTGACGACATGTTTAATAACCTCGGAACGGCCAAAGGCCCGAGTGTTTCGGGGTGGGGTATGTTTCGACAAATTGACTAAGTCATTTGTCGTGAAGCGTGGCGCATCGCCTTCTTCGGCCATACCATGCAACAAGCCGGCCTGTGGATCCACATTGTGATATTCCAAATCCAGACTTTTCAACCAGGGATCGTCCCATTCTAATTTCTCGGCTTCTCGAAAGTTCTCCAATAACCAGAGCTTGGAGGCCCAATCAACCCGGCCGACCACTGCCTGATAGCCTTTTCGTAAATCCTTCACGACTGACTCCCAATGTGCCAGCACCCAGTCTGTCTCCTCATCTTGACCGGCATACTGCTTAGATGCGGCTTCCCAAAACTGTTCTTGAATATCCAGGGCTGAAAGATGCTTGCCGGTTGAGAGGGTGACCATCCATTGTTGTTGAGGGTCGCGCGAGATAGCTCGCAGCGTCTGAACGGGATCATCGAAATCCAAGCCCTGCGGGGCATGTCCGTCTTCAATCAACTGCAGCACCAATCCTGTCGTGCCCATTTTTAACAGGGTGGCTTCCTCTGCTATGTTTGAATCGCCCATGAGCAAGTGCAATCGGCGGAATCGTTCTGGATCAGCCAAGGGTTCGTCCCGGGTATTCACGATGGCCCGGTTGTGCTGGACCCATTCGAAAAAATCGTTGACGATGTAATCCGGGCGTTGGGAAATTTGATAGATTACGGCCTCTTCAGCTGATTTCCGTGAGCGACCGCTTCCCCGTCCTTCAATGTCGTCCAAGCCAATCCATCCCTCAACGGAACGTGCCATCCCGATTCGACCAGCTCCGGTAAAGATCTGGCGGGTGACGAGAAACGGCATGAGAAGCCCCAACCCTTGATAGGTAAACGGAAAGTCCCGTGTGACCAGATAATTTTCATGGCAACCAAAGGTCGCGTCCGTTTCATGATCAATATTGTTTTTGATAATCGACACCAGCTCAGAAAGGCCGAGTTCTTCCAGACAGTCTTGCAACAATAAATCTCCAGCGCGGTCTACGGCCACGAGATCCCATAATGAATGGCATTCCGGAGAGGCATATTCTAGATGGCCCATATCGACATACATCCGCCCCGCATTGAGTAGAAAGCCTCCATTACCTGGGGGTTCATCGTGTCCGCGGTAATGCCGATCTATCACGCCATGTTTTTTTTGCCCAAACAAATGTTCGATGATACGGCGGGCAATCCAGGAAGGAGAGACATCAGGTTGATCGGCCTTAATGAGCAGGCCATATTCAGTTTCAATTCCGAAGATTCGATTCAGCATAGCGACCTCCCCCTACGATGAGATGGAAGGCTGGAAAACAGGAGGAATCAAGGACTGAAGTTCGGCCTGGCTCAGAGAGCGATAGGTTTCCATTTTCCCACTCTCCCGATCCAAGAGCACACATTCCAGGGTTTCTTTGGAAAGCGTTTCCTTAATCCGAGAGGCAATCGCTTCATCATCAGGAATAGTGGGCACAGAAGCTGCTGATGAAGAAGTGTCCCCCTCCTCTTCCGTAGCCGGGGAAGGAGTCGAGGCTTGAAGTATACTGGAGATCCCCCACAGACGAAGACTCACTTCCAAGGCCGACGACAAGGAAGAGAGCGGCCCATGGGTTTTCCATTCCTGCGCAAGAAGACCGCGAATGGAAGAGGAGGCCGCCAGCAATCCAAACTCGCGTTGCTCCTCAAACATGCCATCATAGTTGATGATGAACAGGTGGTCACGATCCTGAGTGGAGCCCACTTCTGCTAGCAAAATTTTGGCAATGTACGGGGCCTTGAAAATTTCTTCAAAGGCTTCTTTAATGACAGGTGCCAGTCCATTTTTCATTAGTCGGGAAGCGGTCACATCGGCTGGTGACCGTTGAAACCCTTCAACGTGGGCCATATCTAATAAGGTATACCGCAATTTTTCCAGATCCGTCGGATGGCCCATACCCCCCAACGCAATCCGATCGTAAACTTCATAAATCTTTTCCGTCCCTCGATTAACGGTTAGCAAGAGAATTCCTTGTGCAAAGGAGACGCCGACCAATGGATTGCCTTGTGTGAATTGATCGTCCAGATAGTTTCGCCGATTGGCGACGGCTTCGATCCAGCGGTACGGTTCTTCATACATGGTTGAGGACCTTTTCTGAATACAACGATTTCAATCGCTCGGCAGGAATCGTTTTCACCCCTTGCGCGGAAATAAGTTTCACGATGGGGTACAGTTGGGCCTGAGCGTCAACCCCACCGGTCGCGGAATCAAACTCCGCCGCACTGGTCATGAGGCGGAGCACAAAGGTCAGGGCGTCTTCTTCATTCAGACCGAGCACCGGGCCATTGCCCCACCGGTTCATATAGAACAAAATCCCTCGAATCGTGGGAGATCCCGAGCCGGAGACGGCATATTCCACCGCTTCAAATTCAGCACCTAATATGTCGTAAAAGAAAATCTTTCCGCATTCTTCGAGTTGGTCATACCCCGCAAAAACAGGGACCACCGTCCCCGTCCCGGCCAACGCCGCCGGCGAATTGTTTTTCAAAAGGGTCGATAAGGCTCGCAACTTTCCCTCAAAACTCAAATCCTGCAGTTGGCTTCTTCGGTAATACTTAAAAGAATGCTCTAAGATCCTGGCCATTTCAAATGCGGTTGCGGGAACCCCTGCAATGGCCAGCACGGAAAACCGATCTATTTCTAAAACCTTATCGGTCCGGTCATACATGACGACATTCCCGGCCGTTGCGCGCCGGTCACCAGCCACGAGAACACCATCGGCATACTTCATGGCAAAGACCGTGGTGCCGGTGGTCAGATCAGTATTGCCCGACCGTCCATTCACATTGGAAGGCTGAGAAAGGGTGTCCAGGGCATAGCCCTGTTCTCGCAGAACCTGAAGAAAATCTCCCTGTTGTCCCATGCTATTTATTCCCCGGTCCGTTGGCGATATTTTTCCGCCTGTTTGGGATCCACCTTTCGCATGCGCTTCATGAGATTATCCCGCGAAGGAGAATCCGTTTCCGGTCGCTTAGGACCAGAACCCTGATCTCCAGGACCCGAAGGCTTTGAGATGGGGTCGATCGGCCGCTCTTTTCGATCAAGACCTCCAACAGCTTGCAGATAGTCATATGTGTGCTTCATAAATCTCATCCTCCACTTGAACTATTTTTGAACTGTCATGGATGCAATCATATCGAATGGGGTATTGGCATCCTCTACTGCAGATCGACAGTGGGCCACAGACACCGGCTCAAGGTGATCCATCAGGTCAAGATGGAGCCCACCATTTTGGCCACGAAAATGAACCCCTTCCCATTGTATCGATGTAATGTCTTCACCAAACCGTTCTACACACAACCCCCTGAGACCTCCACGAGTATCAAGTGGCCCATGTTTCATGGCCTCATGAATCTCATGTTCCTGAGAAATGCTGGTCGTTCGCCCGTCGGCTTCCAGCCCAAAAAAGAGCCCGCGCTCCGGATCCAGATTATGATATTCCAAATCCAAACTGGCGAGCCAGGGATCATCCCAGCCAATTCCTTCATCCTGCACAAAGCTATCGAGTAACCACCTTTTGGTAATCCAATCAATCTTCCCCACCAATTGGAGCGGATCCTGTTCCAATTGGTTGATGACATGCTCCCACTCCTGGAGAATCCAATCTGTTTCTTCATCAATATTCGTTAAGACGATACGCGCCTGATTCACATATTCCCGTTGAATATCCAATCCTGAAATGGTTCCGCCGTGTTCTCGCCTCACGACAACCTTCAAGTCCGGATCTTGAGAAAACGCTTGAATCGCTTGAACGGGAGATGCCAAATCAAACGAAGGGACAAATCCTTCAGAAATCATATCCAACACGACTCGTGTCGTTCCAATCTTTAGGGCGGTAGCATATTCACACATGTTGGCGTCGCCTAAGATGAGATGAAGGCGCCGATAGCGCTCGCGATTCGCGTGCGGTTCGTCGCGCGTATTAAGGATAGGGCGGTTATGCATGGTATCCACGCTTAATTCAGTTTCCATAAAATCGGCCCGTTGCGAAATTTGAAAGCCGCCAGGAGTAAACCCACGCTCTTGCGCTTCCCGACCAACCTTGCCAGCGCCAGCAATGAATTGCCGGCTGGCCAGAAATGGCAGCAGTCCACGAACCAGGTTCTCAAAATTAAGCGCTCGAGAGACCAAATAATTATCGTGGCAGCCATAACTATGACCATGAAAATCCGTATTGTTTTTATACAGCTGGACCACCCGCCCACCCAGGACTTCGTTCCGACGCTGTGCGGCCACCCAAAGAATTCGCTCGCCAGCCCGGTCATGCGCGATAACATCCTTCAGAGACCGGCATTCCGGCGTGGAATATTCGGGATGGGTGTGATCGTTATAAAATCTCGCGCCATTGGGTAACACGAGATCACTTTTCATTTCATGGAAGGAAAATGGCCGATGGGCATCCTGCTCGGCAAAGAGGTCTTCCTCTTGATCCTGAGCCAACTCGGTCACTCGAAACCCCCGTTGATCTTCATGGGGATGTTCGCCACGATAATCCCAACGGCGGGTAAAATGTCCGTCAAGATAGGCCCGTACTAATTCCATGGATTCCACCACAGGATCGGCGGTTTCGCAATCTTCACGCGCAATACCGTACTCGGTCTCAATTCCAAATAGGCGAATTGGGTTCATACAGCCACCCCGATCAACAAAGCATACCCCATTTGAAAGAGCTCCCTAGGATGAGAGGGTTAGACAATTTGAGAAATCCGATGCTCTTCTCCATCCTTTCCAGGCTGTAACGAAGACACTCCAACAACCTGGTCAGGGTGATAATCCAAGAGCTTCAACCATTCTTCAGCGGAATCATCTGGCGGGAAAATTTCACTCTCTTTGAATTCTTCATTGGTGGCAATGATGACATCCTCCAGGGTCAGACCCGAAGGCTTCCGATCGCCGGCTTGAATCGCCCGCTCAATGGCTCGTTCTTTAGCGCGCCGGACTATTCCCGCCAACACCGCTCCACTTAATAAATCCCGGCGATAGAGAATTTCGCGCCGTCCGTTACGCAAACGGATGGCCAGCACTCGATTCTCCTGGCTCGGTTGAAATATATTCTCTATCAGTCCTTCGACAATCTGCGATACGGGAGTTTCATCCCCTGCTCCACCGTTTTGAGTATCCGTTGAGGCATAAGGCAGGTCAGCCGTCAAATAGACACGTAAAATGTCTCCCACATCGGTTCGCCCAGGTCGACCGACCTTTATTTTTCGATCAATTCTTCCAGGTCTTAGTACGGCCGGATCAATCATATCGGGACGATTCGAAGCCAGAATCACGACCACTTGGGAAAGACTTTCAATGCCATCCAGTTCAGCGCAAAACATCGGAACCAGCGTATTAGAGACATTGTAGGATCGCATCGTCCGTCTGGTCCCCAAAATGGATTCGGCCTCATCGATAAAGATAAAGGGTAACTTCCCGGCTTGTCGTTGTTGCCGGGCTTGCAGGAACAAATCGCGAATAATTCGTTCAGATTCCCCTACCCACATATTCAGCACTTCCGGACCTTTGACATGCAGAAAAACTCCCCCCTCAATTGCGGGAAGCCCGGAAGCGCCGTCTTTGGCCTGATCTTCCGAAAGAGGGGTGGTCAACTCGCCCTTTTGGGTTAAGAGTTCTCCTAGGCTGGCGGCTGTGGCTTGACCAATCAGCGTTTTTCCGCACCCTGGAGGCCCATAGAGCAAAAACCCCTTTGGTTGCTGGAATTGATAGCGCGCAAATAACTCTTTATGAAGGAGCGGATATTCAATGGACCGGCGGATGGACTCAATAGCTTCCTGTTGCCCTCCGATATGCTCCCACCGCACTGTAGGCAACTCTGCCAACAGATGCGATTTCGCTTGTGAATTTTCCAATTGCTCAATGGCTATCCGGTGTGTCGGATCCAAGCGAACCTCATCTCCCACCTTCAGCTCCACACTGGCAAGATCATCGGTCCGTTGAATGAGAATACCTTGTCTGCCTGCCTCCTGGTCGATACGAAGCCGCCCATCTCCCAATATCTCTCGAACTTTGACGATCGGACCACTCTGATCATAACCGAGAGACCGAATCACGACATAGGCTTCATTGACTAAAATCTGATGCCCAATCTTTAAGGGATCCCCTTCCATCCGGGGGTCAACATTGGCGTAATATTCCGCCCCACCAACCATGATTCTGGCTACGCCATCGGCAGGTTGGCTCAGCAACGTTCCGATTCGATTAGCTGGAGCCGTCAGCTTTTCAATGACCGACTGCATTTTCGTTCGTTCGGCTTCATGCTGTTGGGTCGAGGTGGTCAATTCGATCAATCGATGTCGCAGTTGATAGAGAAAAGCAATCCTTTCATCCCCTTCCGGCAAAGAAGCCAAGCATTGATCGATTAATTCAAGAGACGAAAGCTCCGATAGTCGTTGAGTTTGTCCCGAAGATGCTTTACGTTTTTCCGAAGCAGACTGAGAGACCGAAGAATGATGATCGCTCATAATCTATTCCATTCTGTGCAAGTGTGTAGGGAAAAAATAGTCAAAAATAAAAAAACGCCCCGCTCAGGGAAACCTGACGATTAATTCATTCTACATTGTTTGAGTCTCGTTACCCAAGGTCAAAAAAAAAGCGGGGAATCTGTTGCCAGATTCCCCGCTCAAGAGCACGGCATGTCTTAATTGGTCTATTACCAGCGATCTCCGCCGCCACGACCA
>Ga0209271_10000487_pt1 | contig 13567 bp, 9 predicted proteins | sample tdAd002_FD_187123 | JGI IMG/M metagenome (GOLD analysis project Ga0209271, IMG submission 187123) | Marine sediment microbial communities from the Atlantic coast under amendment with organic carbon and nitrate - tdAd00.2 (SPAdes)... | ecosystem: Environmental > Aquatic > Marine > Coastal >... | reverse complement strand
GGGCATTATTTTCAACATTCTTTCCGCGGTAATTACGCATTATTTTATCGGGCTCAACAATGACGCGATCGATATCATCGATCGTGAAATCCAGCGCAAGGAGGTACTGATCGACAGCTTATGGCAGTCGAAAAACGAGGTCGAACGCAAAAAAGAGTTCTTCATTCTGCTGCTTTCGAGTAAGCCCGATAAACCCGACGTGGTCGAAACCATTTATCGCGATTACCTGAAAGAAGTCATGGGCAGCTATGGACTTAAGGAATTTACGCCCCGCATGGATCGAGATACCGGCAGCGATCTCGACTTGCTGCTCGATCTCAGCGGGGCGGCACAAAAATCGGTTATTGAATCGATCAACAATACCTACTTTGAAACCATCGAACTGCAGGAAACCAAAATGCCGCTGGTGCGCGATAACTCGCGCCTGTTCAGTATCGCCATCTTTCTGCAGGTCATCGGTCTGATCCTGGTGCTGGCGCGCGATTTACGGCGACAATAAAACCGCATGAACAAGGGCTACGCGGTAATTCTTGCGGGATATATCGGCTGGGGGTTGTTCCCGCTTTACTGGGCCTTGCTGGCGCATGTTCCCGCGACCGAGGTCTTGTTACACCGTATGCTATGGTCGCTCCCGGTTCTGTTGCTACTGGTTTTACTGAGCGAGCGGCGTCGATCACAGGTCAAAAATGCCCTGGTATCCTGGCAAGAACTCAGATGGCTGGCTTTTTCCAGCCTGGTGATTTGCCTGAACTGGGGCATTTATATCTGGGCTGTTGCCAACCAGCGCGTGGTTGAAGCCAGCATGGGCTATTTCCTGACCCCGCTGCTGAATGTGCTTGCCGGCGTTATCGTGTTCAACGAAAAACTGACTCGCCTGAACATTGTTGCGATCCTGTTTGCCGCGGCAGGCGTCGCTTACTATGTCTTTGCAACCGCAACCATTCCCTGGATAGGACTGGCGGTGGGCTTGAGCTTTGCTAGCTATGGGCTGATGCGCAAACAAATGAAGACCAACGCCGTACCCGGTTTGCTGGTCGAGATTCTGCTATTGCTGCCATTTACGCTGGCGCTGATTGCATGGCTCCATTTCCGGGGGGAAGCGATGTTCCTGGCTTACAGCCTGGATACCGATTTGCTGCTCATGCTCGGCGGGCCGGTGACGGTAATACCTCTCGCCTTATTTACTGCCGGGACGCGCATGTTGCCGATGACCACGGTGGGCATACTGTTCTACGTTACACCGTCACTGCAGTTTTTATCGGGAGTGCTGCTGCTTGGAGAATCTTTCGATTTCAACAAGCTGATTGGATTCATCGGAATCTGGATCGGGCTTGCTGTTTTCAGTTACAGCTTGCTGGCGCGCAGAGATTCGCCCAACACCGAGGCTGTCTAGGCGATAAAATCCGGCATATTGCCGACTTCGACAATTTTCAAAGCGTTGGTTCCGCCCCCGGTTCCCATCAAGTCACCCTTGGTGATAATCACCAGGTCACCCCCCTCGACGGCGCCGCGCTTTTTCATCAATTCGACGGCTTCCTGGTTGGCCTCGGCATGATTGGTGTGGATGGTTGGGAAATATACCGGAAATACCCCGCGGTAAAGATTGACCTTGCGGTTGGTCGACTCGTGGCGCGACAGGGCATAAATTGGTATTGCCGAACTGATACGTGACATCCATAGGGACGTCGAGCCGGACTCGGTCAGGGTTGCAATGGCACGCACATCTAAATGGTTTGCGGTATACATAGCCGCCATCGCGATCGCCTCGTCAACCTGGTCGAAGATGTCATCGAGCCGGTGCCTGGATTTGATTGCGCGGCTTTGCTGCTCGGCGTTCAGGCAAATATCCGACATCGCCTGCACGGTCTCGCTCGGATAAGCACCAGTCGCGGTTTCTGCAGACAGCATGACCGCATCGGTTCCATCAAGCACCGCGTTGGCAACATCGAATACTTCGGCGCGCGTTGGGATGGGGTTTTCACGCATCGACTCCATCATCTGGGTTGCGGTAATGGTCACACAATTTAATTCACGGGCCTTGCGAATAATTTCTTTCTGCACCGCGGGTAGATTAGCGTCACCGATTTCAACACCGAGATCACCACGCGCAATCATCAGCGCATCCGAGGCTTCGATTATCTCCTCGAGATTTTCGAGCGCCTCGGCGCGTTCAATCTTGGCCACCAGGCCTGCCGAACTGCCCTCTTCCTCGAGCAACCTGCGCGCCTGGTTCATGTCGGCCGCGTTTCTTGGAAACGATACCGCCAGGTAGTCAGCATCTATGAGCGCAGCAATTTTTAAATCAGCTTTATCCTTCTCGGTTAGCACTTCGGCGGTCAAGCCGCCGCCTTTGAGATTGATACCCTTGTTGTCGGAAAGCTCACCACCTACCCGTACCGTGCAGTTAATTCGCGTGCCTTCGACCGCATCGACCTGAAGCACGATGCGACCATCATCGAGCACCAGGGTATCGTCATTTTTGACATCCTGTGGCAGCTTCTTGTAAGTCACACCTACCTGGCTGTTATCACCTTCACCATCCGGGCACTCGGTGTCCAGGCAAAACCTGTCGCCGACCGCGAGTTCGATCGAACCCTGTATGAATTTCTCGAGCCGTATCTTGGGTCCCTGCAAATCGGCGAGAATCGCGAGATGTCGGTTGTTCTCGAGGCCGATACGACGAATTTTTTCGGCACGCGCCTTGTGTTCGTCCGCGGTACCGTGTGAAAAGTTGAGGCGTACGACGTCAACTCCGGCCTTGATCAGGCTATCGATGGCCGCGTCTGATTCCGTCGCCGGCCCCATCGTGGCGACGATCTTGGTTCTACGTTGAACTGCTCTCATAGTCAGAATACCTCTGTTCCAGCAGGGTCACGGCTGGTAATTGTTTACCTTCCAGGAACTCGAGGAAAGCGCCACCGCCGGTGGATATGTAGGAAATCTGATCCGAGATTCCATACTTGTCGACAGCCGCCAGGGTATCGCCCCCACCTGCGATCGAAAACGCGGAAGAAGCCGCGATCGCCTGCGACAGCACCCGGGTACCTTCACCGAACTGGTCGAACTCAAACACCCCGACCGGGCCATTCCAGACGATGGTTGCCGCCTGCTGCATGATTTCGGCAAAGCGAGCGGCCGTTTGCGGGCCGATATCGAAGATCATGTCATCATCTTCGACCTGCTCTACCGGTTTGATTTCTGCGATAGCTGATTCCGAAAACGCCTTGCCACAAACCACGTCTACGGGGATCGGGATTTCTCGACCCTGCGACCGTGCCTGCTCCATCAGTCGTTTCGCCTCGGGAATCAAATCCTGCTCCACCAGCGATTTGCCGACATTGTAACCTGCGGCTGCGATAAAGGTGTTAGCGATTCCGCCCCCGGGAACCAGTTGATCCACGATTGCAGATAGCGAATCGAGCACGGTCAATTTGGTTGAAACCTTGGAACCACCTACGATTGCGACTACCGGGCGCTCAGGCTTGTGCAAGGCCTTGCCCAATGCATCCAGTTCAGCCGCGAGTAACGGCCCCGCGCACGCAATCGGTGCAAATTGGCCCACGCCATGCGTCGATGCCTGCGCGCGATGCGCGGTACCAAATGCGTCCATGACGAAGATATCACAGAGCGCAGCATACTGCCGCGACAGGCTTTCATCATCGGATTTTTCACCGCGATTGAAGCGCACGTTTTCGAGTAGCACCAGCTCGCCATCGGCGATGACAGGCGCCTGCTCGAGGTAGTCGACTACCAGCGGCACGTCTTTACCGAGTGCATTACCGAGATAGCTCGCCACCGGCTGCAGCGAAAACTGCGCCTCCGGGTTACCCTCTTCGGGCCTTCCCAGGTGTGACATGATCATCAGCTGTGCACCCGCGTCGATGCAATGCCGAATCGTCGGCAGCGAAGCCTTGATACGTTGATCGCTGCTGACCTCGCCATCCTTAACCGGGACATTCAGGTCCTGGCGGATGAGAACACGTTTACCGGCCAGGTCGAGGCCGGTCAATTCAAGTACGGTCATCCTCAGCCAGCGATTACACGCGCCATTTCAACAACCTTGCAGGAATAACCCCACTCATTGTCGTACCAGGAAATCAGCTTGACGAAAGTGTCATCCATTTGAATCCCGGCTTCGGCGTCAAAGGTCGAGGTACATGATTCGCCACGAAAATCGGTCGACACCACCTTATCTTCGGTATAGGCGAGCACGCCTTTCATCGCACCCTCCGAGGCAGTTTTCATCGCCGCACAAATATCTTCGTAACTGGCATTTTTTTCCAGTTCAACCGTTAAATCGACAACCGAGACGTCGGAAGTCGGTACCCGAAAGGCCATCCCGGTCAACTTGCCATTGAGTTCAGGCAACACCTTGCCCACCGCCTTGGCGGCTCCGGTTGACGACGGGATAATATTTTCAAGAATGCCGCGGCCACCGCGCCAGTCTTTCGTCGAGGGTCCATCCACTGTTTTCTGGGTAGCCGTTGCCGCGTGTACGGTGGTCATCAGGCCACGTTTGAGGCCGAAATTGTCATTGATAACCTTGGCAACTGGCGCCAGGCAATTCGTGGTACAGGAAGCATTCGATATGATGGCTTCACCAGCATACTTCTCGTCGTTGACACCGAAAACGAACATGGGGGTATCATCCTTGGAGGGCGCCGACATGATGACTTTTCTGGCGCCAGCGTCGATATGTTTCTGCGCGGTTTCCTTGGTCAGAAATAATCCGGTCGCTTCGATCACAATGTCGACATCAAGATCGCCCCATTTCAATTCTGCCGGGTCGCGCTCGGCTGTCAGGCGGATGTTTTTGCCATTGACAACCAAGGTATTGCCTTCCACCGCGATATCGCCTTTAAACTTGCCGTGTACCGAATCATGCTTCAGCATGTAGGCCAGGTACTCAGGTTCGAGCAGATCGTTGATACCGACGACTTCAACATCGCTGAAGTCCTGTGCTGCACGGAACACCATGCGTCCGATTCGACCAAAACCATTTATGCCGACACGAATTGTCATCTGAATTTCTCCTGTAAGTTAAAAAATCTAATCTGTACCTAATAGGCCGTTTACCGCATCCACCACCTTATCAACGGTAAAACCGAAGTAGGCAAATAATTCTTTAGCGGGGGCCGATTCGCCGAAGGTGTCGATGCCGATAACGGTTCCATCCATACCGACATACTTGTACCAGCTGTCAGTTGCCGCCGCTTCTACAACGATGCGCGCGCTAACGGTAGGCGGCAGAACCGAATCCCGGTAATCCAGGGGCTGCCGATCAAATACCGCGGTGCAGGGCATCGATACCACGCGTATATTTTCATTTTCAAGTGCTTCCGATTCGCAGGCTGCCATTGCCAGTTCGACTTCAGAGCCGGTGGCGATAATGATCACGTCGGGAGTACCTTCACAATCCCGTAGAATATAGCCACCGCGAGCAATGGCTTCGATTTGTTCCGGCTCGCGCGGCTGATGCTTCAAACCCTGTCGCGAAAAAACGAGGCAACTGGGGCCATCACGATGCTCGATCGCGGCTTTCCAGCTAACCGCGGTTTCTACACTGTCGCAGGGACGCCAAAGCTGCATTCCGGGTATCAGGCGCAAGGACGGCATATGCTCTACCGCCTGGTGCGTCGGGCCATCTTCACCGAGACCGATCGAGTCGTGGGTATAGACGAAGATACTCTGGATCTTCATCAGGGCCGCCATGCGCAGTGCATTGCGTGCGTAGTCTGAAAAAACCAGGAAGGTGGCGCCAAACGGAATAAAGCCACCGTGCAGTACGATGCCGTTTAGCATCGCCGACATACCGAATTCACGCACACCGTAGCTAACGTAATTGGCGTCGGGTGCTTCAGCACCCATCGGCTTGAACCCGGACCACTCGGTCAAATTGGAGCATCCCAGATCCGCAGAACCACCAAACAGTTCGGGCAATAATGGTGAATAGGCTTCGAGCGCGGCCAGTGAAGACTGGCGGGTGGCCCTGGTTTCGGCAGCTTCATCCAACTCCGCGATAAACGCCTGCGTGGCTTCCTGCCAGTTTTCCGGCAACTCGCGATTTATACGGCGTTCGAATTCTGCGGCCAATTCTGCATGTTCTTCCTCGTACGCGGCAAATTTTTTGTTCCAGGCATCTTCCTTGACCTGGCCTGCCTGACGATGATCCCAGCCCTGGTAGACTTCTTCAGGCACCTCGAAAGCTTCAGACTCCCAGTTCAATTCGACCCGAGTCAACGCAACCTCTTCTTCACCGAGGGGAGCGCCATGACAGGCGTGTCCACCGGCCTTGTTGGGCGAACCGAACCCGATGATCGTCTTACAGCAAATTAAAGAGGGTTTGGCGGTAATCGCACGTGCAGCTTCAATCGCGATCTTGATCTCATCCGGGTCGTGTCCATCTACTTCAATCACGTGCCAGCCGTAGGCCTCGAAGCGTTTTCCGGTATCATCGAGAAACCAGCCTTCCACCTTGCCATCGATGGAAATGCCATTGTCATCCCAGAATGCGATCAGCTTGCCAAGCCCGAGCGTACCCGCAAGCGAACAGGCTTCGTGCGAAATACCTTCCATCATGCATCCGTCGCCCAGGAAAACATAGGTAAAGTGGTCGACGATATTGTAATCGTCACGGTTAAATGTAGCCGCGAGAGCCCGCTCGGCAATCGCCATGCCTACGGCATTTGCGGTTCCCTGTCCGAGTGGCCCGGTAGTGGTCTCGATACCCGGCGTATAACCGTATTCGGGATGTCCCGGGGTCTTGGAGTGCAGTTGGCGGAAATTCTTAAGGTCTTCAATAGTGACTTCGTAACCGCTCAAATGTAGCACCGAATACGGCAACATCGAGCCATGCCCATTCGACATGACAAAGCGGTCGCGGTTGCTCCATTCAGGGTTTGCCGGGTTATGGCGCATGAAGTCGTTAAACAGTACTTCGGCGATGTCAGCCATCCCCATCGGCGCACCGGGATGCCCGGAATTGGCCTTTTGCACTGCATCCATGCTCAACGCGCGGATTGCATTGGCAAGCATTTTACGTGATGACATTGACCGTCCTCAAAATTGGTTTTTCAACATAACTTCTTGATTAATATTGATTATTGTCTGGCTACACATGATTAATTGACGACTCGAACCGAGACTTCAGGTTAACCACCGCACACCCCCTGGCGACAAGGCGCGATATTCTCTCGTAAATGCAAATTGACAGCAACTCATAAAATTTTTATGCCTGTCCATTAAACCCATAACCCCTTAATCGGGACTGTTATTTTCCATCGTGTTCCATATAATGCCTTTTTCCGATTTCTGGGTTGGGGAGTTGTCATGTCGAGTTCATATATTTTTACATCGGAATCCGTATCCGGAGGTCATCCCGATAAAATGGCGGATCAGATTTCTGATGCCGTGCTTGATGCCCTGCTCGAACAGGACCATCGCTCCCGCGTGGCCTGCGAGACCCTGGTAAAAACCGGCATGGTGTTGCTGGCCGGCGAAATCACGACCAATGCCGAAGTTGATATGGAAGCGCTGGTGCGCAAAACGATCTGCGATATTGGCTACGACAACCCGGAATGCGGCTTCGACGGTAAAACCTGCGCGGTGCTTACCGGCCTCGGCAAGCAATCGGGTGATATCGCGATGGGTGTCGACGAATCTGACGACAAGGAACAGGGCGCCGGTGACCAGGGACTGATGTTCGGCTATGCCTGCAACGAAACCGACGTGCTGATGCCGGCGCCAATCACTTATGCTCATCGACTGGTGCGCAAACAGCACGAGCTGATGAAAGCCGGCGAGCTGGACTGGTTACTACCCGACGCCAAGAGCCAGGTGACCTTGCGTTACGAAGATCACAAACCCGTCGGAATCGAGGCGGTGGTATTGTCGACCCAGCATAAGGAATCGGTGGATTTGAACACGCTGCGCGAAGCGGTTATCGAAACCATACTGAAACCGGTGCTGCCGGAAGCATGGTTGGCGCAGTGTAAAAATGAAAATATCCACGTTAATCCAACGGGGCGTTTTGTCATCGGCGGACCGGTAGGTGACGCCGGCCTGACAGGCCGCAAGATTATCGTTGACACCTACGGCGGTATGGCTCGCCATGGTGGCGGCGCTTTCTCAGGCAAAGACCCTTCCAAGGTTGATCGCTCAGCAGCCTACGCGGCACGCTACGTGGCCAAGAACATTGTCGCGGCAGGTATCGCCGACCGCTGCGAGGTCCAGGTCTCCTACGCGATCGGGGTTGCCGAACCCACTTCAATTAGTGTTGATACCTTCGACAGTGGGCGTATCGACGACAGTCGCATTATCGCGCTGATTCGGGAACATTTCGACCTGCGACCGAAAGGCCTGATCGCAATGCTCGACCTGCTGAAGCCAATGTTCCAGCCCACGGCCGCCTACGGTCATTTTGGACGTGAAGATCTCGACCTGAGTTGGGAGCGTACCGACAAGGCCGATGCGCTGAAATCCGAAGCAGGTTTGTAGCCGCTTTGGTTCCGATCACGACTGATCCAAATTGACAGTCGGACGTATATAGATACAATATGTGCCCCCGAATTTTGCATTCGGGGTAGGTGTGCGAGGAGCGCTGCGACAGCTTGGCTGCCAGGCTCGCCCACCTGATCATTATCAACGGCGCTCATAAATAGTTTTGGAGATTATTTATGAGTGCTACTGCCAAAGACGTCATTAAAGACGATTACAAAGTTGCCGACCTCGCGCTTGCTTCCTGGGGTCGCAAAGAAATCGCGATCGCCGAAACCGAGATGCCGGGCCTGGTATCTTTGCGCGGCAAATATGGCAGCGAGCAGCCTTTAAAGGGCGCGCGCATCGCCGGTTCGCTTCACATGACCATCCAGACCGCGGTTCTGATTGAAACCCTGGTTGCACTCGGCGCCGAAGTGCGCTGGGCTTCGTGCAACATCTTCTCTACCCAGGATCACGCTGCTGCCGCAATCGCAGATTCCGGCGTACCCGTATTTGCGATCAAGGGCGAGTCGCTCGAAGATTACTGGCAGTACACCCACAAGATCATGGAATGGCATGATGGCGGCACCCCCAACATGATTCTCGATGATGGCGGTGATGCGACCATGCTGATCAACCTCGGTAGCAAGGCTGAAAAAGATATTTCCGTTCTCGATAATCCGGATACCGAAGAAGAAGTCATCGCCTTTGCCGCAATCAAGGCAAAACTTGCCGAGTCACCCAACTGGTACTCGAACATCCTGAAAAATATCAAGGGTGTTACCGAAGAGACCACCACCGGTGTGCATCGTCTGTACCAGATGCAGGCTCGTGGCGAACTGCCGTTTCCTGCGTTCAATGTTAACGATTCGGTCACCAAGTCCAAGTTCGACAATCTCTACGGCTGCCGCGAATCACTGGTCGACGGCATCAAGCGCGCCACCGACGTCATGATCGCCGGCAAAGTTGCGCTGGTGCTCGGCTACGGCGATGTCGGCAAGGGTTGCGCGCAGTCTCTCAAAGGACTCGGTGCCAGTGTTCTGGTTACCGAAATCGACCCGATTTGTGCCTTGCAGGCCGCAATGGAAGGATTTCGTGTGGTCACCATGGACGACGCCTGCAGCCAGGCCGACATCTTTGTTACCGCAACCGGAAACTTCAATGTTATCCGTAAGGAACACATGGACCAGATGAAGGACCAGGCTATCGTTTGCAACATCGGTCATTTCGATAACGAAATCCAGGTTGCCGAGATGAAAGAGTACCAATGGGAAAACATCAAGCCACAGGTTGATCACATCATCTTCCCTGACGGCCGGCGCATCATCCTGCTGGCCGAAGGACGCCTGGTAAATCTGGGTTGTGCCACTGGACATCCAAGTTTCGTTATGTCGAACTCGTTCACCAACCAGGTACTGGCGCAGATGGAGATCTTCTGCAATCCGGGGAAATATCAGAACGAAGTCTATGTCCTGCCCAAGCATCTTGACGAAGAAGTGGCACGCCTGCATCTCGATAAGGTTGGCGCCAGGCTGACCACGTTGACCCAGGAACAGGCCGATTATATCGATGTCAAAGTCGAGGGCCCGTACAAGCCTGAGCAATACCGTTACTAGATAATATCTCCGGCTATGCGGATTCCCCGCGTACATATCGGAGCAGAGCTTGTCGTTGGTGAGAAAGTTTTACTAGACAAGTCTCAAAGTCATTACCTCAAGCACGTGCTGCGTCTGCAATCAGGCGCAGCACTGCTGTTGTTTAACGGCCTGGAGGCGATCGACTACCGGGCTACACTCTTGATTGAGGGTAAACAGGTCAAGGCCGCGATTAACTCGGCACTGGCTTTGCAAACCGAGTCCGGACTTGATTGCGAAATAATCCAGGGAATGGGACGCAGCGATCACATGGACTGGGTGATTCAGAAGACCACCGAACTCGGAGTTAACCGGATTGCGATTTTTAATGCAGAGCGCACGCAATCTCCACTGAAGTCCAAACAACTTGAAAAAAAGCTGGTTCACTGGCGTGGTGTTGCTATTAGTGCCTGTGAACAAAGCGGTCGAGCGGTTATACCGGCACTCAATTTTCATACTAACCTGGAGCAGGCTATTGCAGCTTCGAGTAGCGAATCAGGGTTGTTGCTGGATTTTGATGGAGCAGCACTCGCATCGGCTTTGCGACCACTTCCGCAAACGATATCGATCCTGCTCGGACCGGAGGGTGGCCTGACCCAGCCCGAAATTCAGCTCGCGAAAACTGCCGGCTTTTCATCGGTCAGGCTTGGTCCGCGAATTTTGCGCACTGAAACCGCAGCCACGGCTGCGCTTGCAATCGTCCAGTCGGTTGTTGGTGATTTAGGTTAGTCTGAAAGCCATCCTCGACAGGGATAGAACCTTACAACACGCCACCATTACGAGGTCCCGCCCCCCCCCCGCGTGTGCGGGGTTGACGCATCGGTAAGTGCTACACACTTTCCGGGATGACGTTAAGCCTTTAATTCTTCCAGACGCCCCGGATTGAATTCGCGCTTGAGGTCGGAAATGATTTTATCGAGATCCGGGATTACCCTTTCAAGTTGCTCATCATCTACCCGTGCCATCAGGTATTCACTCAAACCCTCGTCACTGCCAGATTCCATGCTATCGGCTTCCGCCAGGTAGGCGCGCGGAATATCCTGCATGTGAATTCCAAGATAGGGCAGCTCCGGGTCTTTCTCCGGATTGTAAATGATAGCGATTCTTGCTCGTGGTCCTGTTTGTGCGGTATTCAGCCCGCACATTTGTTCGACCGCAACCACCGGAATATAGACCCCGCGCCATAGCACGACGCCGGCAAACCAGTCACTGCTGTCTGATAACTGGCGTGGTGTCGAGTAGCCAATTATTTCAGCTACCGCCGAGTTCGGGACCAACAGGTTAAGCGTTGTCAGTGGCAGCAACATACATCGCACCGATTTTGACTTTTTACTCATCAGCTATATCCGTCACCTGGCTCCCAGTGCAGTTTGAATATTTTCTATCAATTCATCTTCCTGGTAAGGCTTGCCCATGTAATTGTTTACACCAATTTCAAAAGCGCGGTCACGATGTTTTTCCCCGGTGCGTGAAGTGATCATAATGATCGGAATTCTGGAAAAGTTTTCCTCGTTTTGCATATGCGTTGCCAGTTCAAATCCGTCCATGCGCGGCATTTCGATATCCAGCAACATCACATCCGGACGCAGACCCTGCAGTTGCGCAAGCGCGTCAACGCCGTCCTTTGCGGTGATTACTTCGTAATTATGGCGTTCGAGTAACTTGCTCGCGACCCGGCGCATCGTGATGGAATCATCGACCACCATGACGATGTCGCGCTTATTCGACAGGCGACCGTCTAGCTGCTGGTAAACAACTTTGACAGCGCTCGCGGCACCATGTCTCACCAGGCCGTTTATATCAAGAATCAGCACGACGCTGCCGTCAGCAAGAATACTCGCTCCGGACAAGGCCTTAACCTGGCTTATTTGTTTGCCCAGCGATTTAACCACGATCTCACGGTTACCGATGATTTCATCAACATGCAATGCAACCCGGACATCTCCAGCGCGGCAAAAAATAATCGACAGTTTCTCATTGTCACCGGAAGGCTTGAACACAACTCCCGTATCGACCAGATTTGCCAGGTCATGCAATACGAATTGCTGCCCGGCATACTCGATCTCAGGATTATCCTGTTGATAGTATTCAAGCACCTGCCGGGCTTCCAGGCGCGTGATACCCTCGATATTCATCAGCGGTATCGCATAGGTTTCTTCACCGGTACGCACCAGAATTGCCTGGTTGATTGAAAGCGTAAACGGGAGGCGCGCAATAAATGTCGTTCCCCGCGGGTTAGTTTCAATCTGCAGGGTGCCACCAAGCTGTTTGATCTCGATATCGACGACATCCATACCGACACCGCGTCCCGAAAGCTGGGTCACGTGTTCGGCGGTACTAAAGCCCGGTTCCAGGATGTACTGCACCAGGTCCGAATCGGTTACATCGTGCTTCTTGTCGAGCAGCCCCAGCTGTACTGCGCGGCTGCGCACTTTTTCAAGGTTTACGCCGGCTCCGTCATCACTGACGCGAATGATGATATCGGAACCGTCGCGGGTTATGTCGATAGAAATTTTGCCAGTTTCGTGTTTGCCTCTTTTAACCCGCTCAACCGGGGTTTCAATACCATGTGACAGGGCATTACGAATAATATGTTCGAGTGGTGCGACCATGCGATCGAGCACCTTGTTGTCTACCTCGTTTTCCTCGCCGGTTATTATCAGGTCGGCTTTTTTACCCAGCTCCTGGCTACTTTGCCTGACTAGCCGTCGCAGGCGTGATAGCAAGCCTGAAAACTTGACCATCCGGCTTTTGATCAAACCATCCTGCAGGTCCGCATTTACCCGTGATTGTTGCAATAAAAGTGTTTCAGAATCCCTGACCTGCTCGCCCAGCATGGCTTGCAGACTGGATAGGTCATTAACCGATTCGCCTAGCGAACGCGACAGTTCCTGTATCATCGTGTAACGGTCCATCTCGAGGGGATCAAATTCACCCCTTTTCACAGACTCGTCGCGGTGACTGAAATGGATTTGCGCATCGGTTTCCGCTTCCAGGCTACGAAGCTGTCCCTTGAGCCGCGAAATAGTCTGCCCCAGTTCGCCGAGGTAGGAACCCAAACCTGCGACCTGCTGCTCCATGCGCGCCCGGTAGATACTAACCTCGCCCGCCGAACTTACCAGGTTGTCGAGCAGATCCGAACGAACCTTGATGACATCTTGCGACGGACGCTCCGCCGATGAGAGCGGCTCTCCAGGCAGATTTTCACTGACGATGTCAATGTCTTCGCTGTCCATATCGAAGCCGCTGTCTTCGTCGCCTATCTCTTCACCGCGCTCATCAGCTTCGCCACGGCGCAGATCCTTAAGAAATTCAACCAGGCGCTCGGAATTACTCATCTGCTTTCCTTCCTGCGCTTCAACGACCTGCTGATGAATAGCGGCCTCGGCGTCGAAGACCGCCCGGTGGTGCTGGTCGAGGTTGATCCCCAATCCCTCGGCGAGGGCGTCGAGGCG
>Ga0209271_10000483_pt1 | contig 13599 bp, 20 predicted proteins | sample tdAd002_FD_187123 | JGI IMG/M metagenome (GOLD analysis project Ga0209271, IMG submission 187123) | Marine sediment microbial communities from the Atlantic coast under amendment with organic carbon and nitrate - tdAd00.2 (SPAdes)... | ecosystem: Environmental > Aquatic > Marine > Coastal >... | reverse complement strand
CCCATGCAGGTTATGAATACTCTGGACCGATTGCATGTAACTCAGTTTATTCCATATCAGCCGAATCACCAGAATTATTTATAATCATAGGACCCAATCATTGGGGGATAGGCAGAAGTGTTGCAACAATGAAAGATTGTCAATGGGAAACACCACTTGGAAAGGTGGAAGTTGACTCTGAATCTGCAGAGGAAGTATCTCAATTATCACAAACTATTGAATCAGATTTTTTTTCTCACACACGAGAACATAGTTTAGAAGTACAAATTCCAATATTACAAAAGACGTTTTCTAATTTTAAAATTTTACCAATTTCTTTGGTTAACCAAAGCAAAGAAGTAGCACAAGATGTGGGATTAGCGATTGCAAAAATTGCAAAGAAAAAAAATACTATGATAATTGGATCTTCAGATTTTACACATTATGAGCCCAATGAATTTGCCCATGAACAGGATTTGGCTTTGATTGAGCCAATATTAGAAATGGATGTGGATAAATTTTATGATGTTTTAGAAAAAAGAAAAGTTACAGCATGTGGATATGGAGCAATAGCATCTACAATTATCGCCTGTAAAGAACTTGGTGCGACAAAAGGAGAATTGCTCAAATATGCTACTAGTGGAGATGTGACTGGAGATACGAGTTCGGTTGTTGGGTATGGGTCAATAGTGTTCACTTGAAATCCAAAGCTTCTGCACCTGGAAAAATAATCCTTTTTGGGGAGCATTTTGTAGTTTATGGAATTACAGCCATTCTTTGTGCAATTAACAAAAGAATTACAGTTACAGCAGAAAAAACTTCAGACAATAAAATTTCGATAGAGTCAAGTGTGGGAAATTTAGTAGCATCTCCCAAAAAACCAATTAATGAAATTGATTTTCAATTAAGACCATTTTATTATTTGGCAGATAAAATGATTCAAAAATACGATGACAAATCAGGAATGAAAATAACAATAGATTCTGAAATTCCTTTAGGGGTAGGATTAGGCTCATCTTCTGCATGTTGTGTGGCAGGATCTGCTGCTATTTCCGGAATTTTTGCTAAAAATTCCAAAGAAGTAATTCTACAAATGGCAATAGAGGCCGAAAAAACAATTTTCCCAAATACTTCAGGAGCAGATTGTACTGTTTGTACTTTTGGCGGTCTTATCAAATACGATAAGCAAAATGGTCATTCAAAGATAGATTCTGAGCCGAACTTTCATCTAGTTATTGCAAATTCAAAGATGGAGCATTCAACAAAAGAAGTGGTCTCAAATGTAAAAGAATTCAAAGAGAAGAACAAAGAGAAATTCTCCAATATTTGTAATGAAGAGACTGATTTGATAGATGATGTTTTGATTTGTCTAAAGAATAATGATCTGAAAGGTATTGGTAGAGATATGATAAAAAATCAAGAGTATCTTGAAACTATAGGAGTATCTAATGAAAAACTAAGAGATATGATTGCATTGGCAACTAAAACTTCTTGGGGTGCAAAACTTACAGGTGCAGGTGGTGGAGGATGTATTTTTGCTTTAACTGATGAGAACAATATGGAAAAAACTATTCAGCAATTAAAAGAAAATAATTACGAGTGCTTTTCCACAAAAATTGATTTTACAGGATTGGATACTTTATAATTGACTAGGAATTTGGGGACAGCATGATCCTAATCAAGCTAGGAGGCTCAATTATCACCAATAAGAAAAAACCTCTATCGCCTAGGAAAAAAACTATAGAAAACATTGCAAAAAATCTAAAGAAAATTGATGAGCCTTTGGTTATTGTTCATGGTGGAGGCTCGTATGGCCATTATTGGTCTGTAAAATATGATATGCATACTCAACCAAAAAAATATGATACACATGGAGTATCAATAGTAAAAAACTCAATGATTGAGCTTAACAAAATAATATTAGATTCATTTTTAAAAAATAAATTAAATCCATACTGTCTACCACCCACTGACTTTATGACAGGAAACAAGCCCATGTCAAAAAAAATAAAAGAAATTGAAAAGATTGCCAGATCAGGTTTAATCCCTATTACTTTTGGTGATGCGCTTTGGTATGGCCAAAATAAAACATACATTTTATCAGGAGATAAAATTATGACATATCTTTCAAAAATTTTAAGACCAAGATTAAGTATTTTTGCTCTAGATGAGGACGGGTTATACTCTGATCTAAAATCAAAAAAATTAATTTATGAATTAAAAAGTGAAAAACCTACAATCTCTGAAAATAAAATGGATGTCACCGGTGGAATGACTAGAAAAGTAGAGGAAGCATCAAAAATAGCAAAAATGGGATTAAGTGTATTTTTTGTAAACGGTAACAAACCTGAAAGAATTGTCAAAGCGGTTAAAAATAGGAAATTTGAAGGAACATTGTTTAGAGGAAAAAGAAATGGCTGAAGAATATTTAATTTTAGTTGATGAGAAAGATAATCCAATTGGAACAGAAGAAAAAGTAAAGTGTCATTTACCTAAGGGTATTCTACATAGAGCATTTACCGCATTACTTTTTGACAAGAATGGAAGACTGGTTTTAACCCGAAGAGCCAAAGAAAAAATGTTGTGGCCTAATGATTGGGATGGAACTGTTGCAAGTCACCCAAGAGAATCTGAAACTTATGTATCATCTGGAGAAAGAAGGATGCCTGAAGAATTAGGAATCCAATGTAAATTGGATTATTTGTTCAAATTTGAATATCATGTTCCATACAAAGATGTAGGTTCAGAAAATGAGGTTTGTGGTACCCTTATTGGAATCGTAGATGATTCATCTCAATTCAAGCAAATAGAAGGGGAAATTGATGAAATTAAATGGATTTCAGCCCAAGAGATGCTATCTGAATTAAAAACTAATCCCAAAATCTATTGCCCTTGGATGATAATAGCCCTAGAATTATTAGATAAATCAAAAAAACAAATGTTAGAAAAATATGATAGTGTTTTATCAACATGGATGAATAATGAATTGCATGAAGTGTTTCAACAAGCAATTAAAGTTCATCTCCCAGATGATAATTGGAGGTTAGTGGAATGAAAAAAACCAAACCAATTGAAAAAAATGCCAAAACCGTAAACAGATATCTAAAAACAAAATTAAAAGGAAACCCCAAAATGCTTTATGATGCAGCTGGTCATCTAATCATTAATGGTGGAAAACGGCTTCGACCATACATGGTAATTAAAAGCTGCCAGATTTTGGGAGGTAAGACATCAAAGGCCATGCCAGCTGCTAGTGCAGTGGAAATGGTTCACAATTTTACATTAGTACACGACGACATTATGGATAATGACGAGATGCGTCATGGTGTTCCAACTGTTCATAAAAAATTTGGAATGCCCGTAGCAATACTAGCAGGGGATGTGTTATTTTCTAAAGCATTTCAAATAATTTCAGATTCAAAGTTATCAGGTAATGCTATGACTCAGATTATTTCTAGACTTGCAACGGCTTGTGTTGAAGTTTGTGAAGGTCAAATAATGGATATAAAAATGGCTGAAGGAAAAAAAATTCCATCTCAATCTGAATATATTAAAATGATTGGTAAAAAAACTGCCGCATTATTTGATGTCTCATGTGCCATGGGAGCAATCTGCGCAACTAACAAAACAACGGATGTGACTAATCTATCATCTTTTGGAAATAATTTAGGAATTGCTTTTCAAATTACTGATGATCTAATAGGAGTGATGGGAGACCCAAAGATTACTAAAAAACCGGTTGGAAATGATCTTCGAGAAGGAAAAAAATCACTGCCAATTCTGATGGCAATAAAATTAGCTAAAGGAAAAAACAAAACAATAATTTTGAAAGCATTTGGAAATCAAAAGGCTTCTAAAAGTGATGTCAAAAAAGCCGTCGATGTAATCCGTGCACTTGGAATTGAGGAAAATGTAAGAAATCAGGCTCTAAAATATGCCGAACGGGCAGAAAAGTCCTTGTCAAAATATTCTGGGGCATCTAAAAATGAACTAGTAGAATTATTGGATTTCGTGGTAAAAAGAAGCCTTTAGTTGAAAAGAAACAAGTTCGATTTCTAAAATACAAAATATTAATCAAAGAAATGGAACAAACACATACCCTTTTTGATTTCTGATTTCCTCAAACCCTTCTGAGGTTTTTCTTAATAATATCAATGATTGAATATTTTCTCCAACAGGGGCTATCAGTAAACCATCCAAAGCTAGCTGATGCATTAATGTATCAGGAATTTTCTTACAAGCTGCGGTAATTATTATTCTATCAAAAGGAGATTCTTCAGGAAGCCCCAATCTACCATCACCATGAATTATAATTACATTTTTTATTTCTAATCTTTCTAAATTTTTTCTTGCAAAACTTGCAAGTTTGGCATGTCGTTCAATCGTGAAGATTTTGCCATTTCCTACGAGGTTTGCAAGAATCGCACTCTGCCAACCAGAGCCACTTCCAATTTCCAGAACTTTTTGTCCTTCTTTAATATCTAGCCATTCTGTCATTCTTGATACTACGGATGGCTGAGAGATTGTTTGTTTTTCAATTATTGGTATAGGGGCATTTTCATATGCCTGATTTTTTAGGGATTCAGGTACAAAATTATGTCTTGGAGCTTTTCTAATGGCAGATTCTACTCGACTATCTGTAAGAAATCCGGTGTTTTTCATAGTATCAATTAATACATCAAGTTTCAATTGATATTTTTTTTCAGAATTATTCTTATTCAAAAAATTCATTTTATAATTTTTATTTTACAATCATTACAGGAATTTTTGATTTGTGAACAACGTGGTAAGAGACACTTCCAAGTAAGATTTCTTCTGCATGTCCTTCACCCCTTGAACCCATTACTATAAGATTAATTGAATTTTTTTTATTATGTGCAAATTTTATGGTATCAAAAGCAGGATTTCCTTTTATTATTTTTGAAGAAAAATTAACCTTATTTTGTTTGCAGTGAAGACTTGCAGTATTAATAATTTTTTCTCCATTTTTTTTTAATTTTTCTTCATATCCAATTGATTGTATTGAGGATAAAGGTTTCATTAATTCAATAATTGATAAAGATGAAACATCAGTTGGCAGTATGTGAAGACCAATAATTTTAGATTTTGTAAATTTTGCCAAGTTTATTGCATTGTTTAAAGCTCTGAGAGAATTTTTGGATCCATCTAGTGGAACAAGGATATTACGTATTCTAGTTTTTGGTATTCGAAAATTCTTAGTTTGTTGTTTTTTCAATATACCTATTGTTCAATAATCTCTATTATATTATATTACAAATTTCATGAATGATTTTAATTGAGTAATTTAGATCTTGTTTCTGTTTGAAGAGTAAACTTTACTTATTTTAGTTGAATTTGGATTTACAATTTGTGCAGTAACCAAATAGCTCAAAACTTCCTTTTAGAATAAGATATTTGGATTTTCTGGCAGCACGATTTTTAATTTCATTTAGAGAATCTTCATCCACATCATCTATTTTTCCACAATTCATGCAGACCAAATTAATATGTGCATCAGTATCAGCATCAAATCTAGATTCTCCATCAACTTCAATTTCATTTACCAATTTTTTTTCTCTTAGAAGATCTAGGGTTTTGTATACTGTAGAAAGACTAACCATAGGGTATTTTTTCTGAATGATTTTATGGATATACTCAGCACTTGGATGATCATCTGTTTCTAGAAGATAATCTAAAATTGCCACTCTTTGAGGAGTGATTCTAAATCCTTCTTCTCGCAAGGATGATACTAAATCATCTAATTGTTGCATGTTTTTCATATATTTTTATTATATTTATATCTATTATTATTTGATAATGATTCCTAATTAATAATAACACTTAATTAGGATTCATTATTAATAAGACCCATGGAAACACAAGTAATTCAATCAAACAGTTTAGAAGTAAAGAAGCAAACTGTAAACAAAGCTATTCGAATTTGTGTCAACTGCGGAAGCTTATCAGTAAATATTGAAAATTATGGTATATTTTGTAAAGAATGTGGCATATTTTTTGATATCAAGGAGGATGAAGATGAGTGAAAGTTCCTGCAGAAGTGTTTGTAAATATTATGATGCTAATTCCTCTTTTAGAAATTCAGAAGTAGGTATTTTTCAAAAGCATTGTACAACTTGTAACCTGACTTTAGTTTCAAAATATTCCAGATGCCCTTGTTGTCATGACGAATTTAGGAATGGTGTTCACTAATGGGATATTCATGTAAGGGAATTTGTGAGGATTTTAAAGGGAAGAAAGTACCAAACGGTTCCAGATATGAAATTGGACAAAAAAGATGCTCAATGTGTAGTATGTTTCTAACTATAGCAAGTTTACGTTGTCCTTGTTGTGGTGCAATTTTAAGAACAAAATCCAGGACAAAGAAAGTTTCAGTAAAACAAAATAGTTGGAGATGAAGATTGGCAAAAAGAATTTCAATAATGCTTGATGATGACATAGATAGAAAAATTAGGTTGATGCAATCAAAAATAATAAAAAAAGAGAATAAATCAGTTAGTTTTTCCAGCGTGATTAATCTTCTCCTTAAAGAAAATATTTCAAAAAAGAAATAATCAATCTGAATTAGGCAGTAAAGGAAATTTTTTTAAATAATACATTAATCGTATTTGGAAAAATTAGGTTAATCAAAGAGTTTATGCTAAATTTTTAAAAAAGATTGATTTTTAGGCACAAAATTGCCCATTAGTATAAAAAAGCCGTAGTAATCAGCATCTTTTGTGGAGTTTGCAAATTGAATGACGATGTAAAAAACGAAATCAGAAAATTTGCTTTGCAAAATGCGTTTGAACATGAAGGGAAAACTCAAGATAAAGTAGTGTTATCAAAAATTCTTGGAACCAAACCTGAATTTCGTACTAAAGTAAAAGAGATTATTGGAGAAATCTCAGAAATTGTTTCTTCAGTTAATCAAATATCATTGGAGGAGCAAAAAAAGGAAATTGAAGAAAATTTTCCAGAACTGCTAAAACCCAAAGAGAAAATTGAGGAAAGAGAAGGCCTACCTCCACTGGAAGGAGCCATTCAAGGCAAAGTGATTACTAGATTTCCACCAGAGCCAAACGGGTATCCTCATATTGGACACGGAAAGGCAGCAATAATCAATTCAGAATATGCAAAGATGTATGGTGGAAAATGTATTTTAAGAATGGATGATACAAATCCAGAAGCTGAAAGGATGGAATACCATGCAGCAATTAAAGTAGGATTAGATTGGTTAGGTGTTGAATTTGATATTATTAAAAATACTTCAGATGATATGGAATTATTTTATGAGAAAGGAATTGAACTAATTAATTCTGGTAAAGCGTATGTTTGTACTTGTAAGAGAGATACCGTTAGCAAGAACCGAAGAGAACGTAAAGCATGTAAATGCAGTATGGAGAATGTTACAAAAAATAATCAAGGTTGGGAGAAAATGTTTGAGAAGTTCAAACCAGGAGAGGCCATAGTTAGATTTCGAGGAGATATGAAAGCAGACAATGCCGTAATGCGAGATCCTGTGTTGTTTAGAATAATTGATGAAAAACACTACACTTTAGGAGAAAAATACAGAGTATGGCCAAGTTATGATTTTGCAGTAGCAATTGAGGATAGTAATGATGGAATTACTCATGCATTTCGTTCAAAAGAATTTGAATTAAGAAAAGACCTGATTAACGCAATTTTAGATGCATTAGGCATGAGAAAACCATATCAGGACTTCTTCTCCAGGCTTGAATTCAAAGGGATGCCCATTTCAAAAAGAATTCTAAAGCCATTGATAGAAGAAGGCAAGGTCTCATGGTATGACGATCCAAGGCTGCCAACTCTTGAGGCACTTAGAAGAAGGGGGATAAAAGCAGAGGCAATTAAGAAGTTTATCCTTTCTTTGGGATTAACAAAAGCAAATACTTTGGCACCTTTTGATTCCTTGGAATCATTTAATCGAAAATTTGTTGATGCAGATAGTATTAGATTATTCATGGTACACAAACCAAAAAAATTGCGAGTAAATAATTTACCATTTTCATCAGTAGAAATTCCTAATCATCCCAAAAATGACATGGGAAAACGAAAAATCGAGATTGATGAAAATATTTTGATTGCAGAAGATGATGCTAAAAACCTACAAGAAGGGTCTCAAGTAAGATTGCTAGGATTAGGAAATGTTGTCATCACTAAAGTAAATGAGGAGATAGAAGGAGATTTTATAGAAAATGGAGAAACTGCAAATATTCAAAAGATTCAATGGGTTCCACAAAAAAATTCCCATGAAATTAAACTACTTGTTCCAAACCAACTCTTCATAGAAGATGAATTTAATGAAAACAGTCTAGAAGAATTAGAGGTTCATACTGAGCCACATTACCTAAAATTAAAAGAAGGAGAGGAAATTCAATTTGTTAGATTTGGATATTGTAGAAAAGATTCTCAAAACCAAGCAATATTTACTCACAAATAGGGAATAGAATAATGAAGATTGCAAGATTATCATATGATAATAGTGAAACATATGGATTTGTGAATGGAGATAAAGTTGCTACAAAGGACGAAATTACCTATCAAACAGGAGTACCCATTCCACAAAGTATCAAAGATTTCCTTTTTGATGGATGGTATGAGGAGATAAAAGATAAGATTAAAGATCTTCCATACAATGAAAATATTTCAAATTTCAAAATGCTGACTCCAATCCCAAATCCAAATAAGATAATCTGTCTTGCCTTTAATTACACTGACCATGCCGAAGAGCAAGGACTTCAAGCCCCAGAGGATCCAGCAATCGTTCTAAAACCTAGAACTGCCCTAAATGGCACAGAATCAGACATTGAATGTCCAGATTTTGTTACCCAGTTAGACTATGAAGTAGAATTAGCACTGATTATTGGAAAAACCTGTAAAAATATTAGCGAAGAACAAGCAAAAGAGGCAGTATTTGGATATATGATTTTCAATGATGTTTCAGCAAGAGACATTCAATTCAAAGATAAACAATTCACCAGAGGAAAAGGCTTTGATTCATTTGCTCCATGCGGACCATGGATTACAACAAGAGATGAAATAAAAAATCCTCAAAAATTAAAAATGACTACCAAAATCAATGGAGAGATTAGACAAGATTCTTCTACGGAAAAAATGTTTATAAAAATTCCCGAAATTGTTTCAAAAATAAGTAGAGTAATGACATTGGAGAAAGGGGACATTATCTCAACTGGAACTCCTGCAGGAGTAATGCTAAACAAACCAAATGCAATATTTCTTAAAAACAATGACAAGGTAGAGATGGAAATTGAAAATCTAGGAGTTTTGAGAAATACTATAAAGACGGTAAAGAGTCAAGACAAAAGCTTTTGCATCAAATGAAATGAGATTTTGTGTTCTAAATCCCTAAATTCAGGCAAGGTTTCTTTAGTTAAAATTTGTAATCTTTGATATTTTTTCTCAAATCCAAAATTTTGTAGAAATGAAATTATATTCATAGTGTTATTTTTGGAGCCGGCAAACAAAGTTACAATCAAAGTTTTTTCAAAATGTTCAGAATCTCCCAAAATTGCAATTGATGGATCATTATCTTTTGTGGATTGGACAATACACTTTTTTGAATCTAAGGAAGATATCATGTCATCATCTAATGGAATCCATCTCCATGATTTTACATAATGTGAAAACTCGTTATTTGGAATTATTTTTTCGTAAGAAATTTCATAAGAGTTATTTTCTTGAGGTGAAAGAGAATAAAATTTCCAAGTTTGATTAATTTTGTAACCAAGATTTTGTGCCATTAAAAGAGATGCAGTGTTTTCAGTATCAATTAACATCAAGGAAATTGGAATTTGTTTTTGGATTGCTAATGACTCTACTTTTGATATTAAATTTGAGGCTAAATTCTGTCTTCTAAAATCAGAATTAATACGAATACCTTCAATCCATACTTGACTTTTTGAAAATACTGCATGGCATACACCAATCGGATTTGTTTTCTCAAAAACTAGTAAATTCCCTTCAGATAACCAATGATCCCAGACATCTTTGATATAATCTCCCCAAGAAAAAGTATTTTTGCAAAATTTTAGGATATGGGATTTATCCGAAGATTTAGCTAGTCTAATCATCATATCATACGAAAAAATATTAAGAATAATAAGTTAAAAGTAAAAATGGGAAAAATTATTGCAGGAAAAATTTCGGACATACCACCAGGTAAAATGATAAAAATTTCTGTAGATGGAAAAGATGTGTTGGTTGCCAATATTGATGGTGATTTCTGCGCTATGGATGATTCTTGCACTCATTCAGGAGCAAGTCTATCAGAAGGAAGTTTAGAAGGATGTACCGTTACATGTGGATGGCATAAAGCAGAATTTGATTGTAAAACAGGAAAATTAGTTAAATTTCCAGCAAAAATTAGAGATTTAGCATCATACAATGTTACAGTTGAATCTGATAACGTGTTTGTAGAGATGTAACTATATACTCCTGATTTAGCAATAAAGGTGTTAAAATGGCTGATGAGAAAGAAAATCAAGAATCAATGAAGGAGGCAATAGATACGCTTAACCAAATTGTAGCTAGTTCATCAACTCCAAAAACCATCAAAAAATCTATTTCAGACCTGATTGTCGATTTAAAAAGTGAGGAATTTGCTTTAGCAGTGAGAGCTGCCAACACAATTAGCCTGTTAGATGACGTAACACAAGATCCAAATCTTCCATCATATGTTAGAACTCAACTATGGCAAGCAGTCTCAAAACTTGAGAGTATAAGAGAATAAATTCCCAAATATCTTAATTTTACTAATGAAAATTGAAGATTATCTAGCATCTCTTCCTCAAAATATTGTTAGTGGTGAGGAAGTTCAGCTATCTGACAAATCATTTAGGGAAATTTTCAGTTTTGCCGATTTGGGGGGAAATGATGTTTTTTATCATCTTGGATGTGGAGACGGAAAAGGAGTAAAGATTGCAGTAGATGAATTTCACGTTAAGAAAGGAATTGGAATTGATAATAATAGTCAAAAAATAAATCAAGCTAAAAAATTGTCAGGTGATTTTTTTTGTGATGATATAAAAAATTCAGATTTTTCTGATGCTACTGTGATTTTATTTTGGTTTACAGATGAGAAAATCCTAAAAAATATGATGAAAAAATTTGAAGAGTTAAAACCTGGAACTAAGATTATAACAATTTGGGGACCATTGCCCAATTGTCTTCCGGAAAAAGTTAATTTCCCATACATTATCAATGTAGCCCCTTTCAAGAAAGCACCTTCCTTACAAGAGCAGTTATTAGCAGTCTTTGGAGTCAAATGTGTTGATTTTGTAACCGCGTGGGAATTTGCAGAGAGATACACAAAAGCGATTGGGAATCCAGACGTAAAAAACGACAGATTTCTTACAATAATTCAAACACTTGTAATTTGGATTAATGCAAAAAATTTAGGAGTTGCCTGCAGGGAAGAGATCCCAGAATCCATTAAAACGTATATCAATATTATGAAAATGCATTTTGACATTGATTTTGAACATCTTTTGAAAGAATAGTCATTAATCCTTTTATTTTGTATAACTGCATAATAGACATGGATGATAGAATAAACATCAATGTTTCAGCCGTAGATTACGATAAAACTAGTAAAGCGATTTCTCACAAATTATCACTCCTAGAAGAAATGGTTCATAGTAATGAGGATTTTGCAATGACAGATTCCGAATTTGCTTTTGGTTGGCATTTTTTTGTTGTGAGCGTAAATAGATCATTAGTTGAAAAATTGGCTGAACAAATGGGTTCTGATTTTAATAATCTAAAGGGAAAAGGCATAGAGAAAAAATTTCTCACATGGATTGCAAAGAATATGGAGAACAAAGAACATAGATTCAAGCTTGCCATCAAAGAAGAAATGGAGTCAAGCAAATATGGTGTTTTTTAAATTAGATTATTCATATTGTTCATGTTTCTTACATGGACACCCAGGATCTCTTATTTTCGGAGAAACACATGAGCACTCTTTACAACAGCCATATTTCATATCCGTATAAGAATTTCATACCTGTATATAATAACAGAATTGTTGTTCATCTTACACTACAAATTTTAAAAAAATAGATTATTGAATCTGAATAGATTTTTTCTTTGAAACAGAAGTTGGTTTTGACTTTGGGAGAGTTATTTCTAAGACCCCATCGCTCAATTTTGCCTTTACTTTTGCTGAAACTACATTTTCTGATAAAGGTAATGTCCTGTAAAATGACATTTGGTTTCTCTCTTTTTTAAGATAGTTTTTTTTCTTTTCCTCAGATTCTTCTTTGTGTTCTGCCGATATCTCAAGGGAGTTATTTGAAACATTTAGTTTAATTTCGTTCTTTTTTACTCCGGGTATATCCATTTTCACGCGAAACTGTTTTCCTTCATCAATTACGTCACACGATGTTTGAGAAATTTTAGATATTGTTGGGAATTGAATCGATGGGAATGATGAAAATGCTTTTTCCATATCTCTTCGAAGATTATCTATAGATTTGTCAATATCCATCCAGCTTGATGTCCAAGAAGGAGTAATTTCAGTACCTTTCTTTTTAGGTGTTGATTTTGCCATAATGTCATCTTCTATATGCAATACTTAAAACAGAAACATGTTTCTCTAATTTGAAATTTATAGATTCCAAATAATTTTGGTATTTTTTTGAATTTCAGAAATAATTGTTAAAACCCTAAATCGTCTTATTCCCAATTCACAGTAATGTCAAAATTGGTGGTATCAAGTGAATGATCAGTTTGGCATTGAGGACAAGTACCATATTCTTTTGGGAAAATAGCCTTACAATTTACACATGTTATTGTCAAGTTTGAATCAATTAGCCCAATGTCTTTTGCTTGTTGTAATAATTTCATTAAGGTAAACTGTTCTTCAATCATCATGATAAATAATAATATGATAAATTATTACTTAAAGCAGATCTTTTGTAACAGAATTTTTTTACGTGTAATTTTATAATTCTCGCCTATTTTTTCCTGTGTAAGATAATTTTGTTACAGAGGATGGTGTTTAAATTTCCCAAAATAGGTCTGACGAATTTTATTAATTTTTAACGAGGATAAATAGTTCTCATCTTACCATTACAGTCAATAATTCATTAAGCTGAATAGGTTTTTTCAAACAAGCCTCAATTCCGTCCTTCATCAACAATTCCTTAATTTCACTAGAAGTAAAGTTATGAGCAGAAAAAATTACAATTTTTTGGTCTTTTAGAATTTTTTCAGTTTCTAAGGATTGGATAATATCTAATCCGCTAAATTCAGGCATGTGAATATCTAAGAAAATCACATCATACTGTTCATTTTTAATACGATTCAGGCCATCTCGAGGATCATTAGTTACCACGTTTTCATAGCCTTTGGCCTTGAGAAATTTTGAAAGAAGATCTGTAATGTCAGGATTATCATCTACAAGAAGAACTTTCATATTTTTTAAAACTAGTATTCGTATATAGCAAAAGGTTTGTTCATTTTGTACATTTTTTTGTATAAAAAAAATTTTTTAAATTTAGGAGGGCCCTCGAGGGGAATCGAACTCCTGTCCGAGGATCCACAATCCTCTATACTAACCACTGTACTACGAGGGCC
>Ga0209271_10000481_pt1 | contig 13630 bp, 9 predicted proteins | sample tdAd002_FD_187123 | JGI IMG/M metagenome (GOLD analysis project Ga0209271, IMG submission 187123) | Marine sediment microbial communities from the Atlantic coast under amendment with organic carbon and nitrate - tdAd00.2 (SPAdes)... | ecosystem: Environmental > Aquatic > Marine > Coastal >... | reverse complement strand
GGGTTACGGCCACATCCGCAAACCGCGAAAGTTGAATATATCTGGGATCGGCCACGATGAGCTTGGCCCCCTTTTCCTTTGCTCTGAAAATGCGACGGGCAATCAAAGGATGGCATGCCGTGGTATTAGAACCGGTCACAAAGATACAGGCGGAATCCTCAATTTCTGCAATGGAATTGGTCATCGCTCCACTTCCAAACGCTGCGGCAAGACCTACCACAGTAGAGGAATGTCAGAGCCGGGCACAGTGGTCCACATTGTTGGTTCCGATCACCGCTCTTGCAAATTTCTGAACCAGGTAATTTTCTTCATTGGTAACTTTGGCTGAAGCAAGCACGCCGACACTGTCCGGGCCATGTTCTTGGATAATGGCCTTGAGCTTGTCCACGGTGGTCTGGATAGCCTCGTCCCAGGAGGCTTCTTGGAGTTGGCCGTTTTTCTTTAACATCGGTGATTTCAAGCGCTTGTCGCTGACCACGTGTTCATGCAGGTTCCAGCCTTTAATGCACAGTTTTCCTTCGTTAACCGGGTGTGTTTTCATCGGCAAGGTGTCCACAAGCTTGCCGTCCATCACCTGGAAAAGGACACCGCAGCCACAGCCGCAATATGAACATGTTGAAGGAATAACTTCGTAATCCATACCTATTGCTCCTTTTAAGGTCTCGGTTTATATTTATTTTAAAATTATCTTCTGTTTGTTAATCGATCGGCTTAATGAATTCATAGACACGAATATTTGAAACCGGTCATCCAGTCAAATATTCAATCCTTATAGTGGTTTGGGCTCCAGCGTCACCTCTTCACCAAGCATATTGAATGGTGATTGATCTGCACTGGTTCCGGTTTCATAATTAAATATCTCTGACACCACTTCATTGACTTTGCGATATAGAAAACGTAACGAAATGCCCGCCGGACAGGTATCTTCGCACAAGCCGCAATCGATACATCGGCCGGCCATATGGACCGCTCGGACCCAATGGAAAATAAGTTCCGGGGGCAAGCCGCCGGTGGCTATGAGCTCATCATGTTCCAAACTGCATTCCTTGCAAAAACAGACAGGACATATATTACGGCACCCATAACATTTTATGCATTTCTGGAATTCATAAAGCCACCGGTTGAATCGGTCTTTCTGGCTGAATTCTTCAAACTCTTCAATTTGCATGTTACTGTCTATGCCACACTTCTTTTTAAATGTACCGGCGATTTCCGGCTCAAGATATGAGCAATCTCCATGTTCCTTAAGTTTGGAAGGGCAACAGTTAAGACTTATGGTTTCCATATTGTCAGGATTCAATTGGTTCCAAACATAAAGGACATTCAAGGCCCGCTGATTGCAATCACGAGTCAGCAGCCCTATTTTGATTTCCGGATGCACAGCGGCGATTTTAGTGGCTATCTTTTCTAGAGAATATCGGGCCTTACTGCTGATCAAATCATCGATTTCACCCAGATTGTCTTTGGTAAAGCAATGTGGCAAGGGGTGTCCTTGAACCATCTTATAACCTAAAAATATGTCGATTTTACCCTGCTCCAACCACTCTTTAATTTGCTCTTGCATATTATCCTCCCTCTACGCTCATGGTATCTTGCACTGTCTCGCATGAACTCAAGATGGCGGGCAGGTCAAATTGTCCGGCCAAAGGACTTGGGCCCAACGATTGAATCTTTGCTGTAAAAGCGGTGACCACCTGGGCAAATTTCTGGGCCTCGGCTGAGGATATCCAGTCCAGATGCAATCGACCCTCTAAACCCATAAAGTTTAGAAATTCTTGTAAAAATGTCATCCGCTTGATCGTCATGTAATTACCGTACAGGTAATGGCAGTCGCCGACGTGTCACCCGCCCACCAGGACACCGTCGGCTCCACTTTGAAAAGCTCTCAAAATGTGGTGTGGAGATACTGTGGCTGAACACATGACACGGATTGGCCGAATGTTGGGAGGGTATCCCAGACGGCTTACACCCGCAAGGTCGGCAGCACCATAGGCGCACCAGTTACACATAAAAGCGATTATTTTTGGCTCAAATCTATCCTCTTTCACATTGTTCTCCTTTCCAATGGATTAAACGTAAAAAGCGTTTTTGATCTGGGCATAAAGTTGATTGTTATCAAATCCCATGAGCGACGGAGCTTCAGACGGGCATACCGCCGAACAGGCGCCACACCCTTTACAAAGGGCTGGGTTGACATCGGCCACAAACTTTTTTTGATCAAAAGTGATGGCGCCAAAGGGGCAGACATTAATGCATCCCAAACATCCCGAACAGAGTTCGGGTTGAATATAAGTAATTACCCCGCCCAGCTTGATGTTTCCCTTTGCCAGAACCGTTACCGCTCTCGCCGATGCGGCCTGAGCCTGGACAATTGACTCATCTATGGATTTCGGTGCATGGGCTAGCCCGCATACGAAAACGCCGTCGGTTGCAAAATCAACGGGACGAAGTTTGACATGCGCCTCGGCAAAAAAGCCGTCCTCATTCTTGGGTACTTTGTAAAATTGTGCCAACGGATTTTCCATTTCGGGAATTACGGCCGAAGCCAGAATTAAAAGATCGGGCCGAATCTCCATCTGGCGGTCAAGCACCCGGTCGGTAAAGGTCACCTGTAGATCTTCCTGCTCCAAGGCCACGTTGAACGCTTTGTCGGATTGATAACGGATAAAAATGATGCCGGCCGAGCGTGCCTTTCGATAAAGATCCTCGCGCAAGCCATAGGGACGTAAATCCCGGTACAGAACAAAAACCTCCATTTCGGGATTGATCTCTTTGAGTTTCAGGGCGCTTTTTATAGATTGCGTACAGCAAACCTTTGAGCAGTAGGGACGCTCGGGGATGCGAGAACCAACACACTGGACAAATGCAGCCGTTTTGAATTGGCCCATAGCGGGATCATTATCGATGAATCGCTGCTGTAATTCCAAGCCGGTTACAACACGGGAATCCTGGCCGTATAAATGCTGGTCCGGCGTGAACTCTGAGGCACCGGAGGCAATGATGGTCACTCCGTGTTCCAAAATGTTATTTATGCCGTTGTTTTTGATCGTAGTTTTAAAATTACCTACAAAACCTTCCACCTGTATTATCTGCGAATTTAGAAAAATTTCTATATTCTGATCGGTATGGACCGCATCAATTAAGTCGGCTAAATACTGTTGAATATTTTCGCCCCTCCAGGTTTCATGGAGATGGCGCGCTTGTCCCCCGAGGGCGTCTGTCTTTTCAATCAGAAAGGGTTTATATCCCTGTTCGGACATATTTTTAGCTGCTACCATCCCTGCGATGCCGCCCCCGACAACCAGGGCTGACTGATTGACTTTCATGGATGTTTCTTCAAGGGGTTCAAGAAAAAGAGCCTTGGCTACGGCCATCCTTAGCATATCTTTTGACTTCTCTGTGGCCCGATCAGGTTCATCTTTATGTACCCAGGAGCATTGGTTTCGGATATTGGCCATCTCGAACAGATATTTATTCACTCCGGCATCGATTAACGTCTCCTGAAACAGCGGTTCATGTGTTTTCGGAGTACAGGCTGCCACAACCACGCGGTTAAGTCGATGCTCTTTGATGACCTCGGTTATTTTCTCCTGAGTGTCCTGGGAGCAGCTGAACATATTTTCCTCTACATAGGCGACCCCGGGCAAAGTTTTAGCAAACTCAACGACTGCGGGAACGTCAACCGTACCGGCAATATTGGTGCCGCATCGGCAGACAAATACACCGACCCGTGGTGGTTCGCCCCTGACATCCACCTCCTCCGGAATATCCTTTGTCCTGGTCAGCGTCCAGCGGGCTTCGGCCAATCGGCTCCCCACTACACCGGCCGCAGCACTGGAATCGACCACCGAAGCCGGAATATCCTTGGGAGCTTCAAAGGCACCGCAGACATAAATACCGGGCATGGAACTTTCGACGGGTTCGAAACTGCTGGTGCTGGCAAAGTTATAGCGATCCATGTCAACACCTAATCTTTTAGCCAGCTCCGTACCTTCCGGACTTGCCATCAGACCAACGGACAGGACGACGATATCGAATTCTTCTTCAACTTTTCTGCCGGCTTCATCCACATAGCGGATGAGCTGTTTTCCGGCCTCTGGGTCAGGGATGACGTTGGTGACCTTGGACTTGACGAAACGGACGCCCATTGCGTCTTTTGCGCGGTTGTAATATCTCTCAAAATCTTTCCCATACGTTCGTATGTCAATATAAAAAATGGCCGTATCCAGATCCTCGCCTGCATGTTCCTTGGCCAGAATGGCTTCCTTGACGGCATAGGTGCAGCAAACACCGGAACAATATCCGTGGGCGCCCAGATGTTCATCTCTGGAACCGATACATTGCAGCCAGGCGATCTTTTCGGGCTCTTTATGATCCGAAGGCCGAACCAGATGGCCTCCATAGGGTCCGGAAGCCGAGAGAATCCTTTCAAATTCCAGGCTGGTTACGATATTGGGATGTTTTTTGTAGCCGAAAGTATCGTGAACCGCGGGATCAAAGGCCTGGGTTCCAGGAGCAATAATGATTGATCCAACGTCGATTTCAACGATTTCATCCTCTTGCATATGGTCAATGGCATTGACCTCGCAAAACTCGGTGCAGATTTTACAGCCCCCGGTTTTAAAATGGATGCACATGGTGCGGTCAATGACCGGAGTGTTGGGTACGGCCTGGGCATACGGAACAAAGACCGGTTTGCGCCCGGTTAGACCCGTATCGTATTCGGAAGGGATTACTGTTACATCCTCTTTGGAGATGTTGGCGAGTATTTTTTCATAAGTGATATGACCGGTAGGACAAACAGAGACACAGGCACCACAGGAAAGGCATGCTTCGGTCTGGATGTGAAAAGGGGTGTCCACTTTCATGTCCACGCCCCGTCCGGTCAGACTGATGGCGCTGCTACCCATTCTCTCACATATACGGGTGCAGAGTCCGCAGAGGATGCAGGTATCATCTTCTTTGGGAAAACGCGGCTCTTTGATATCGTATTTCTCAGCCAGCTCTTTAAGAAGTTTTACATCCGGACAACGTGCCCACAGCAATTCCACGATAACTTTTCGAATCTGATGAATCGCCTCGTTATCGGTTTGTATCTCCATGCCTTCCCAGATGGGATAGTTGCAGGCAGTCACAAATTTCGACCAGCTCCCTTGAGAAACCAGCACAGTGCACAGACGGCACATGCCGGCCGGCTCCAGGGCCGGGTGGTGACAAAGAGTTGGAATTTCAACCCCGTGTTTTTCAGCAACCTGAAGGACATATTGTCCTTCCTCGCCCTGGATTTCTTTACCGTTAAGGTTGAATGTAATCATAGTATTTAATCTTTTAATATCCTTAGATTATTTAACGACAACGGCATCAAACTTACAAACATCATAACAAATACCGCATTTGATACATTTGTCCCGATCCAACAGATGAGGTTCTTTCTTTTCGCCGCTTATTATCTGCTCCGGGCACTTAAGCGCACACAGAGTACAACCGGTGCAGGCTTCAACATCAATTTCGTAGTAAAAAAGTTCCTTACACACGCCGGCAGGGCATTTCTTGTCCGTAATATGGGCCTGGTACTCATCACGAAAATAATTAATGGTTGTTAATACCGGATTGGGGGCTGAAGTCCCTAACCCGCAAAGAGAAGCCTTTGCCACCACATCGCCCAGCTCTTCAAGCAGTTCAATGTCGCCTTCTTTTCCGTGACCCGCACAGATATCGGTCAAAATCTCCAGCATCTGTTTGACTCCCTCCCGGCAGGGGTTGCATTGACCGCAAGATTCCTCTTCTAGAAAATCTAGAAAATATCGGGCCAAATCCACCATGCAGGTGTCCTGGTCCATAACAATCATGCCGCCCGATCCCATCATGGAACCCACTTTTGTCAGTTCATCAAAATCGACACCCAAATCCAGATATTGTTCAGGAATACATCCACCTGAAGGACCTCCGGTTTGAACGGCTTTAAATTCTTTCTTTTTAAGAATTCCGCCGCCGATGTCATAAATAATGCTCCGTAAAGAGGTTCCCATGGATACCTCGACCAGGCCGGTGTTTTTTATCTTACCCACCAGACTGAAAACCTTGGTCCCCTTGCTGCCCTCGGTCCCCATGCCGGCGTACCATTGGGCGCCTTTAGAAATAATGGCCGGAACATTGGCATAGGTTTCCACATTGTTTAAGTTTGACGGATTGTTCCTGAAACCTTTTTCCACAGTGTGAACATATTTGGCCCGGGGCCTTCCCACTTTTCCTTCCAGAGAGGCCATCAAGGCGGTGGACTCACCACAAACAAAAGCACCGGCACCGGTAGATATCTTGATGTTAAAACTAAAATCCGTACCGGCGATATTCTCGCCTAAGAGGCCAAGGTTTTCAGCCTGCTTTATGGCGGTTACCAGACGTTTTACGGCCAGCGGATATTCATTGCGCACATACATGAACCCCTGACTGGAACCGATGGCCTTCGCTGCAATCAACATCCCCTCCAGGACGCTGTGGGGGTCTCCTTCCAGAATACTGCGATCCATATAGGCTCCGGGATCACCTTCATCAGCATTGCAGATAATATATCGTTCGCCGTGATGTCTGGCACAGGTCGCCCATTTTTTACCGGCCGAGAATCCGCCTCCGCCACGACCTCTTAACCCAGAGTCTGTAATGATCCGAATAATCTCTTCAGGTTTATGATAAAAGAGCGCTCGGAAAAAAGCAAAATAGCCACCGCGGGCGATATATTCTTCAATGCAGTCAGGGTCGATATAGCCGCAGTTACGCAAAGCGATTTTCACCTGATTTTTATAAAAAGGAGTATCTTCCAGAAACGGAATCTTCTCTATGGGTTCGACCTTGCTGAGGGGATTCTCAAGATGGTCTTCCATTAAACTGCGTGGATCACGAACCTGTCCCAAGATTCTTTTGGTCTTTTTGAAATCGTCTCCAAGATAACTGTGAATGACATCAGCAATCTTGTCTTCGGTGATGTTTTTATAAATAACTCTGGGCCTGCCGGTAGCCGCGATTTCAACCAGCGGTTCGACTTCGCAAAAACCAATGCAACCGGTTTGGGCAATCTTTATACCATTGCCTTCGGGAAATGCCTGGATCGCCGTTTCAAAGGCGGCCTTGCCTCCAGCCGCAATACCGCAGGAGGCCATTCCAATGAGAACTTTGGTGGTATCGGGATAATACAGCCTGCTGCTGTACTCTTGGCCTATCTTTTCTAAATCTGCTGTAGATTGGATTTTCATGTTCTTGTCTCGCATCTTAAATTTTATTCATAATTGTCCAAGGTTTTTGCAACTTCATCAGCGCCGATGCGGCCGTGAATGTCTTCGTTAACCCTGATCACCGGCCCCAAGCTGCAACAACCGATACAACGTACCCCTTCAAGGGTAAAACGCATATCCTCCGTGGTATGCTTGCCGTTCAAGTTCAAGGTGTCCACGATTCTTTCGCGCACTCTTTCACCGCCTCTAACATGGCAGGCGGTACCCAGACAGATTGCAATAATGTTTCGGCCTTTGGGCTCAAGGCTAAACGTGCTGTAAAACGTACCCACACCGTAAATCTGGCTGTAAGGAACACCAATTTTCTCGGCAAGATAGCTTAGTGTGGGTTGGGGAAGGTAATTATAGCGCTTTTGAATCGCCTGTAGAATCATAATCAGGTTTTCTTTGTCATTGGCAAATTCTTCTTCAATGATCTTGTCAAGTTCCATATAATCGATTTCAACATCGACACATAGTTCCGCCGGTGGCGGATTTATCTCTTTCATCTGCAAATGCCTTATTACAATACTTCTGCTTGATTAGCGGAAATTGGTTGGTAAACAACCGGACAGTTTTCCACACACGCACCACATCCGGTACAAAGATCCATTTTGATGCTGCGCGCATGTTTTCTTACCTTCACCCTAAACTTCCCGTCCTCTCCGGAAATGCTCTCCACTTCCGAGAGGGTAAGCAATTCTATGTTGATGTGCCGGCCGACCTCGACCAGTTTAGGTGAAATAATTCACATGGCACAGTCATTGGTGGGAAAGGTCTTGTCAAGCTGCGACATCATCCCGCCAATGGAACCTGACTTTTCAACAAGGTAGACATAATAACCGGAATCGGCCAGATCCAGCGCAGCCTGCATTCCGGCAATTCCACCGCCGACCACCATCACGGCACCTGTTTTTTTATTCGGCATTTTCTTCCCCTGATTCTAAAAAAGATGTGAGATCGCTGATATTGAGCTGGTTCATATGTATCCCCAAAATCTTTTCGTCAAGACCCATACTCAGTCCGAGCAGTTGCGGATAAAGCACGGAGGCAAGCGGGTCATTACCATTTTGGGAGATAATCATTTTCTGCACTACATCAAATTGTAAATGACAGTACGGACAGGCCGAACACAGATAATCAGCGCTTACCTTCTTTGCGTCTTCAAGTTTTTTCCGGGTTAAGTTCATCGAAAGGTCATCATTAATACCCAGCACCGGAGCGCCGCAGCATTCCAGCTTTCTGTTCCAGTCGACACTTTTTGCGCCTGTCACCTCTACCAGTTTATCAAAGATTGTCGGGGCAACGGGATCGTCGAACCGCGTGATCTTGCTTGGACGCAAGGCATGGCATCCATAATGGGGCGCGATTTTAAAATTTTTGTATTGCCTGGATATGTTGTTTTTCAAAGTGTCCAAGCCAACATCGTGATACAACACGGAAAGAAAGTGCTTGATCTGAGTCTTTCCGGTATATTTTAGACCTCTTTGAGCCAGCAATCGGTTGACTTCTTCCTGCAGATTTCCTTGTTCTTTCAATACATGTTCCGCTTCTTTAAGACTGCCGAAGCAACATTTACAAAGGACCATTATATCGAGATTTTCTTTTTCAGCCAGGCTCAGGTTAACAGCCGAAGAAAGGAGAAACGCCTTTTGGTCCGCATTGCGCATGGGATATCCGCAGCAATTAAATTCTCGAATATCAACCAGTTGAACACCCACCTGCTTTAAAACCGCCCGGGCGGAAGTATCATACTGTTCGACCCTGGCGGGTATGTTACAGCCCAAGAATAATGCAAATTTCATTATGGTTTTCCTACCCTTTACGATTTGATATCAAACGGTTTAATCACCCAAATGCGTGATTTAACCGGCAAGCTGCTCAGACGGCTTCCGTATCCACCGATAATTGGTCGGCAGTCCTTTCTGCTTTTTTGACGGCAAGGTTTTTTAACAGAAATAAAAGATCCGTAACCTGCACTGTCTGGGGACAATGTTCCTGGCACTGATAACAGGTTACACAATCCCAAAGCATCCTCGGGCCGGAGGCCATTTCCACCAGACCAAGACCAAGACAGTTCATGATTTGATGGGGCAACAGCCCCAATGTTTCCAAAGGATTTTCATGCTCGGTTACAACAGGGCAGACGGTGGTGCAAGTCTGACAGCCGAAACAGTAAGAAAAAGTGCCGGCGCTCGGTAGTTGGTTAAGTTGGAAGATTTCTCTGTCCTTAAAAGAAATCGGCGTGCTTTGATCCATCACCTGTTCAAACTTGCCGGCAACCGCCCGGTTGGCATCCGCAACCGGCCCGGCATAATCTTCTGTAGATATATTTTCCCGATTCAGGCCCCGGTAAAACGAAAACGGCGAAAGAACTAAAGGTTCGGGATGTCCTCTTTGAACCAGGCCCTCTCTCACATTGAACCACAGGTCTCTGAGATTGATCCCCGCAGGGCAAACTACGGTGCAGCGATCACAGTTGGTGCAAAGGTACACCCCTTCCTGGATGGCCTGTAACTGTTTCTGGCTGAGGGCTTTGCCGGAAGCCAATGTCTTTAGAAATGTCATTTTTTCCGCCGGCAGAATGTACTCATTGCCCAGGGCATCAAAAGCCGCTGCAGCAGAACATCGAAGGCTGCAGGTGCAGCAATGCATACAGGCGTCCAGCTCCATGACCTGCCGTGTCGCAATATTTGCCGGGTCTGATGTTTCCTTATCCATGACTGCGTTGGCAAGCAGGCTAACGGGGGTGGAAAAAATATGGAACATTTTACTGAACGGCAGATAGGCTAAACCGATAAAGCAAGCCAAAAAATGAAGATAATACAGAACAGTAGAACCTCCAACCCCATCCAGTGTCAACGAAATCGGTTTTAAGATATTGGCAGCCACATACCCGGTAAACGCCCATTGATTTGGAGAATGGCAGTCCACACAACTCGCGTCGTGAAGATCCTGCCCCATTTCCAAAACCTCTTCATCGAAAGGACCCTTTACATTGGGGGAAACCACGTCAAAGTTCTGAACCCAGTAGCTTTCAAGCGCCTCTAATTCCGATTCTTCCTCCAAATCCGCATAGTCTTCCACCATACCCTGATACTCGGAGTAAGACGTAATTTTTGCCCCTTCCAAAACTACCCCTGAAACAAGTATGACAGCCAGAATAATGATCGCATAATGGTCCATGGCGTTGGTTTTAAGACGGGGCACCTTGAGGATGAATCGTCGATAAATGGCAATGCCGACGCCCGCAATAACCATAAGACCGAAAAGATCTCTCAGGAAAAAATAGGGGTTTATGGTGGAATAATACTCACTGAACAGTTTGGCGGTGACAATCTCATCAAGGGCGTGCATCAACAATAGCAGCATAAAACCGCTATATATAAGCATATGCATCAACCAACGAAGAAAATCTTCCTTAATAATCCTGTGCTGCAGCAGTACATCAAGGAAAAATACCTTGATCAGGGTCACAATCTTGGCACTGAAAATGACGCCTGCGATCCCTTTGACAGCCGCAGAGACTCGCTGGGAGGTTGAAATTTCTTTTGCCGAAATGCCGATTGAACGTGAAAACCAGGTCGATATTTTGTAAATCAGGCCAAAGGTGAAGATGGCTAGGGAGATATAAAGAAGCAGATTAAATACCATACCATAAAACTCCTTGTACCAGGCCTCTATCAGTTATTCCGTTGGTAGGCCGGTTGGTCATAAAAGAAACTGTTATTTTGGGGGATATATCCCCTTTCAACTTTTATTCTTTTGCCAACGGATTAAACGCTTAGTGCGCTCTTGATTTGGGCGTAAAGCTGATTGTTATTAAAGCCCATCAGTGTCGGCGCCTCGGACGGGCATACCGCCGCACAGGCGCCACAACCTTTGCACAGGGCCGGGTTCACTTCGGCTACAAATTTTTGTTTGTCAAAAATGATGGCTTGATAGGGACAGACATTAATGCACCCCAAACATCCTGAACACAGTTCGGCGATAATATCAGAGACAATGCCTCCCACCTGGATGGTTTCCATGGCCAGAACCGTTAAAGCTCTGGAAGCGGCAGCTTGGGCCTGGGCAATACTTTCCTCGATCGGTTTTGGATAGTGAGCCATGCCGCAGAGGAAAATGCCGTCATTGGAGAAATCGACCGGTCTCAATTTTTGATGAGCTTCCAGGAGCCATCCGTTTGTATCCAGAGGTACCTTGAAAAGCTGGGCCAATACCTGGTCCCGGTGAGAGACAATGGCGGCTGCCAAGCAGAGAACATCAGCTTTTACGGCTAATTTTCGGTTCAAGATCCGGTCTGTAAACTCTACAATCACCTGATCGCCGTCAGGCGTGACCACCGGCTTTTCATCCGGTTCATAAGTAAAAAAGAGCACTCCTGCAGCCCTGGCCTCATGATAGAGACTTTCTTTTTTTCCATATGTTCTAATATCCCGATAAAGGACAAAGACATTCGTATCAGGGTTTTTATGCTTAAAATCGATGGCACTTTTTACGGAATGGGAGCAGCACACCTTTGAACAATAGGGTCGCTCATCATCTCTCGATCCGACACACTGGATGAAAACCACATTATTTGCCTGCTCGATTTTGGGATCGTTATTGCGAAAAAGATCGTCGAGTTCCAGGTGAGTCACGACAGCATCGTGCGTTCCGTAAAGATATTCATCGGGTTTGTACTCTTTAGCGCCGGTTGCGATAATGGCCACACCATGCTCGACGGTATTTGTTGATGCGCCGTTACGCAGCTCGGTTTTAAAATTACCGATAAAACCTTCTACGCTCGTTATCGTCGTGCCGGAATGGATGGAAATTTGATCATTTGATTCAACGGCATTCACCAGTTCTTTTACAAAAGAGCCGATGTCTTCGTTTTTATGTGTTTTGCTCAACATTAGCGCGTTACCGCCAAGAGATTCAGACTTTTCCACAAGATCGACAGGATACCCTTGGTGTGCCAGAGAAACGGCGGCCGTCATTCCAGCAATCCCGCCGCCCACTACCAGAGCCGAATGGGTGATGGGAAGATCGGACTGCTGTAACGGTGATAAAAGATTGGTTTTTGCCACAGCCATGCGTACAAGGTCTTTGGCCTTTTCGGTGGCCGCGTCCGGGTCGTTTGCATGTACCCAGGAGTCGTGGTTTCTGATATTAGCCATTTCAAATAGATACTTGTTCAGTCCGGCATTGATTAGCGTTTCCTGGAACAGCGGCTCATGGGTCTTTGGTGTACAGGCTGCAACAACCACACGATTTAGCCCTTTTTGCGAAATGATATCCGTCATTTTTTCCTGGGTATCCTGGGAGCAGCTAAACAGGTTCTCTTCCACGTACGCCACATTGGGCAGAGTCCTGACATATTCGGCAACTTCCGGAACCCTGACAACGCCTCCGATGTTAATGCCGCAGTTGCATACAAAGACCCCGATTTTCGGAGGTTCTCCGGTGACATCTCTTTCCGGCGGCAACTCAAGCGTTTGGGTCTGGGTGTTGCGCGCGGCGGCCAGGTCTTCCGTTGCTGCACAGGCTGAAGCGCTGGCTTCCATGACCGAATAGGGGATATCTTTGGGACCGCTAAAGACTCCGCAGGCATAGATTCCTTCTACAGATGTAGACACAGGATTGAAGGTGTCTGTCCGGGTAAAGTTGGAGTCATCCAGATCAATGCCGATTCGTTTGGCAAGATCGGCGACCTCCGGATTCGTCTCCAGGCCGACGGAGAGGACGAACATATCAAAGACTTCTTCCTTGATTGTACCGTCATCCTGGATATAGCGTACCATAATATCATCGGTGCCGGAAACAGGATCTATGGTGTGTATCCGGGAGCGGACAAACCTGACGCCGCTTTTTTTGGCGTTTTCATAGTAGCTGTCAAAATCTTTGCCGTGGGTCCGCATATCCATATAAAAAACAGCGCAATCAAGCGGGTCACTGCTGTGTTCCACGGCGATAACGGTCTGCTTGATGGCATACATACAGCATACGGACGAACAGTAGCTGTTGTCGCAGCGATTAAGGTCTCTGGAACCGACGCACTGCAGCCAGCCAATCTTTTTGGGTTCCTTCTTATCCGAAGGTCTGACAAGATGGCCCATATAGGGTCCGGTTGCAGAAAGTATCCTTTCAAATTCAAGAGAGGTTACCACATTTGGCAGGTTGCTATAGCCGTAAGTGTCAAACCGGCTGGGATCAAAAGCTTGGAATCCGGGTGCCAGGATGATGGACCCGACGTTCAGTTCGATGGTTTGATCTTCCTGGGCATAGTTGATGGCATCGACCGCACAAAACTCGGCGCATATCTTGCATTCGCCGGTTTTGAAATGCACACATTTTGTCCGGTCAATAACCGGAATGTT